>Ga0256404_1005499_pt1 | contig 22327 bp, 16 predicted proteins | sample RumenRJG_01DNA_FD_185990 | JGI IMG/M metagenome (GOLD analysis project Ga0256404, IMG submission 185990) | Bovine rumen microbial communities from Lethbridge, Alberta, Canada - RJG_01 | ecosystem: Host-associated > Mammals > Digestive system > Stomach > Rumen | place: Canada: Alberta | collected...
GTGACGGGGCCGAACAGGCGGTCGAGATGACCTACGACGCCAACGGCAACCTCACGCGAGACCGCAACAGGGGCATCGCGCACATCACCTACAACGTGCTGAACCTGCCGCAGACCGTGGCCTTCGATGACGGCCACATCATCCGCTACCGCTATGCCGCCGACGGGCGCAAGCTGCAGACGGCCTATGTGCTCGACAACATGGGCTTCATCGACCCGGCTGATGACAGTCCCGCAGGGCATGCGATGGTCGCCGGGCTGCTGGGATCCGGCCCGGCGCCAGGCGGTCCCGATCCTGAGCCCGTCGACACCACCACCTACTTCCCCGGCGAGGTCACCCTGATGACGCGCGACTATTGCGGCAGCGTCATCTACCGTGACGGCGCGCTGGAGCGCATCATGGGCGACTACGGCTACATGGACGGCGAGGGCGGCCTGCACTACTACATTAAGGACTATCAGGGCAATGTGCGGGCCGTGATAGACGGGCTGGGCGCGCTCGAGGAGGTCAACAACTACTACCCCTACGGCGCGCTGATGGGCGGCGGCACGCTGGGCGGCAACCAGGGCGTGCAGCCCTACAAGTACGGCGCCAAGGAGCTCGACCGCCAGAACGGCCTCGACTGGTACGACAGCCAGGCCCGCATGTATGACCCCGTGCTGGGACGCACCCCCACCATGGACCCCAAGGCTGAAGACTACGCCCCCATCAGCCCCTACGCCTGGTGCGCCGGGAACCCAATAAAATTCATTGATAGAAATGGGTATGATCTTGAATATGCAATAACAAATGTTGACTTCTTTCATAGATTCAATGAAGCCAGAAATTACATTGGTAAAGATGACTTCAACACAAGATTAAATGTTTTAAAAGAATCAAAGAATCGATACATAATTGTTGAGGGCCATAAAGATGGGAATGAGAGTTTTTCAGTAACCACGCAAGTTGAATTAACTGAGAGTGGTGAGAAAATACTACTTGTAACAATTAGCATTGATATGTATCATGCTGTGGAGTTGGAAAATGGTGACATCATATCTGCTGCTCTAGCCGCATTTCATGAATTAGACCATGCTGCTCGTACCGCCACAGACGAAGATGGATATTTCGATGACAGAAAGACATCTGACAATCAATATGGCAACAAAGAAGACAAACGAGTTATAGTTGATGTTGAGAATCCCAAGGCAAAAGAACTCGGCGAACCTGTAAGAAACAACCATAAATACAAGAGATATATTGACACAAGAGATGTAAAATACCACAAAGTTGAAAATCGGGAATATTGAAACAATGAAACTAATTTGGATATATCTATTATTTCTATTTGCAGCGACAAGTCCTCATTTGTGCGCGACAACACAGAAGACAATCAATATTCAACCAATTGAGCTTGATTCTGTGACAGTCAAAATGATCAACCCAACTGCAATGGGATTTGGAGACATCTGCTACGATCGTGAACATTTTGAAATAGTCTTTGATTTCTACAAAAAGAACAAAGACTTGGGAGTTGATGTCTATGAGTCACATCTTACATCGTTCAACGAGATAACCATGTTCATTTCTATGCTAAATAGTAGTGAACCCCTAGAAGCCAGTATGATTGATGTCTATCCTAGTCAGGTGAAAACAATGCCAAATATAGATTGGCTCAAACCGTTACATAACCATCCAGAAATCACAAACGATCCCGTTGAAACTAGATGTAAAATCACTATATACAAACATTCAGGCGAAACTATAGATGCTTATTTGTCGCCAACGACAATTGATATTTTCGATTACAGATATACGAACCAAGTTCTATGTGGATGGTTGATCATCTATGGGATGAATGCTGATTCTTTTTTCAGCCGTTAAATTTAACAAGACATTCCTAATGTTTGATGATTTCGCCATTGTCACATGGCATGAACAAAAAATGAAATGCATAAAGGACTTAAACTGAATTTGCCCACTAACACTATCTCCTTCGCCGACGGCCCCATCATCCGCTACCGCTATGCCGCCGACGGACGCAAGCTGCAGACGGCCTACGTGCTCGACAACATGGGCTTCATCGACCCGGCTGACGACAGTCCCGCAGGGCATGCGATGGTCGCCGGGCTGCTGGGATCCGGCCTGGTGCCGGGCGGTCCCGATCCTGAGCCCGTCGACACCACCACCTACTTCCCCGGCGAGGTCACCCTGATGACGCGCGACTACTGCGGCAGCGTCATCTATCGCGATGGCGTGGTGGAGCGCAACATGGGCGACTACGGCTATATGGACGGCGAGGGCGGCCTGCACTACTACATCAAGGACTATCAGGGCAATGTGCGGGCCGTGATAGACGGGCAGGGCGCGCTCGAGGAGGTCAACAACTACTACCCCTACGGTGCGCTGCTGGGCGGCGGCACGCTGGGCAACCCCAGTGTCCAGCCCTACAAGTACGGCGCCAAGGAGCTCGACCGCCAGAACGGCCTCGACTGGTACGACAGCCAGGCCCGCATGTATGACCCTGTGCTGGGCCGCACACCGACCATCGACCCCCAAGGCCGAGGACTACGCCCCCATCAGCCCCTACGCCTGGTGCGCCGGGAATCCGATATTGCTTTCTGACCCGACAGGGGAAGAATGGATAATATCCACTAGGTCTGACCAAAAATTAGTACATGTCAATATCAGATTTGATTTCTCAATAGGTCTTTAATTTCATGAGATTATTATATATAAGATGTTTAATGACCATTGCTGTGCTACTGCCATATGCAGTTTGCGCCCAACAGCAGCTGCCCAGCTTTGCCCCGACGCCTACGGCGGCAAGCATTGCTAGGTATGGCGATGTGCCTGTGTCACCGTTCACAGGCTTGCCCTCAATATCCATTCCACTCCATTCATTCAATGTATTAGGACTGGAGCTACCCCTTAGACTGGATTATGATGCGTCTGGCGTTCAGATGAATGTGCTACCCGGATGGGTTGGGCACAACTGGTCACTAGCTGCCGGTGGCGTAATAACCCGTTCGGTCAACGATATCCCGGATGAGTTTATTTGCCCATCGCATGATCCTGGCAGGTACTACTTTCTCAACTATTTTCAGTCGCATTCAGCTCTTCAAGGCTTTCAACATTTGCCGAATCCAACGTCTGCATTGGGCACATTGCTGAATGGATCACTGATTTACGACCTTGAACCCGATGTATTCACATTCAACTTCCTGGGATATCATGGCCAGTTCTTTTTGGGAAATGACGGCCAGTGGAAGGTCTTAAGCGACGATAATTTAGACATAGAGTTCAATGTTAACGACTATCAAAACCATCTGCTTAAACCGTTTATTGAGAAGTACCCCTACGCAGCAGCTAGAGGAGACCAACCAGGAACAATAGAAGGTTTCAGAATCCTTGATGGCAATGGATTTGTTTACGAATTTGGCTTTGACACAGATGCTATCGAATATACCACTGATTTCATGAGGCAAAGCCAATCCGAGAAATTATCCTCTTGGATTGCCACTAGCTGGTATTTGCGAAACATTAAGGACCGATATGGAAACATCCTCTATTCTTTCACATACGAGAGAGGTGAATTTGTCGCTCAGTTCCATCATGCGTACCAATCTACAATTGAAGATGGAAATGATCATTGGGTAAACTATGCGCCTTTGAGCATTACAGGGGGCGGTTTCTCATTCAGCGGCCTACAGGCAACAAATAGTCGCTTCCCGTTAAGCGCTACACTGAATGCGCCAGTCTATCTGCATAGAATTGATGCCGCTGACAGCACTTTTGCGGAATTTAGCACAACAGTTCAAGACCAATCTTATCTGCATAACTCTTTGGCACAGATCATAGGTGAGCCGGTATATGCGAAACTTCGCTCTCTGGCTACAGGTGAGGAAGTTCCTCAAGGCAACATCTTCGAGTATCTAGAGAATTCAAAGTATAGCGCATATCATGTCGGTGAACTGTCAGAAGAGTGGTGGAATCAGACTAATCTTTTCGTCACCACCGGAACTCGCCGTCTTAAAAGCGTAAAGATAGGGAGCGCTCTTACAACCGAATATAATATAATCAGACTGGACTACGCTTTAGACAGCAGAACCCATTTAAGGCAAGTGCGATGGGAAGAGCCTTATAACGAGACGGGTGTAGCTGATAGGAAATATAAACTGATCTACGACAGATATGAAACTATCCCAAGTGACTACCTGACTAGGAATGTTGACCATTGGGGCATTTCAGGTCACAGCCATTCCCATCTAGTTATAATAATCTACAACAGACGTTCAGCAGCTACCGCACACCCGATGAGGATTATATGAAACGTGGTGCACTAACTGGCATTATTTATCCTACAGGAGGAATGAGTGCGCTAGAGTATGAGGCTAACACATTCTCTTCGGTTCAATCACTTGACCGATCACAGATGATTGACTCTGCGGGAATTGGTGGTGGCTTGCGTATCAAAAGCATCAAAAATTTCGAGGATTCGACATGCATGAAACTGTTAAGTTCAAAAACATACAGCTATAAGATTCCTGGCACTGATTCTAGCAGCGGGGAATTAATTGCCGCCCCAAAATACTACTGGCACAGGTGGAATGCTTACACTAAAGGGTCCAACGCAGAACTGAATATCTCTACTTTTAGGAATTCTTCTATAGTACCATTGGTTAACTCTTTTGGCCCTTCAGTTGGATACACATGGGTTGAGGAACAATATGCTGATGGCAGTAAAATTGTGTATCACTATTCAAATTTATCCAATACGCAAAACGACCTGCTACAAGTTACTCAAGGTTTTAATACACCCGAACCGTCTCCATATGACCGTTTTACAGAATTTGGAATGACGCGAGGTAAAATACTTAGTGAAAACGAGTATGACAGTAATGGCAATTTAGTTAAGAATATAGAACTCACATATCGTTCTGGCGCAGACCAGACGCCATCAGTTTGCTGTTCGAACTTAGTCGCGGAGGCTGGACCGCAAGGTATTGAATTCTATCGTGGCAGGATATATAATCGCTATTATCCCAAATGCGACCCAGTCAGTAAGTCGACCACCACATTTCATGGTAGCACTTCGTCTACAGTAAGTGAAATCTATCATCGTAGCGACAGGCATTTGGTCAGACCGCAATCCTATTTTCACTATACAGATGTGCGACTTTTGGATAGTATTAGTCAAACTCGTGGGAATTCAAGTCAGGAGCGGTCATTCAAATACACTATTAATTGTGATAATCCATCAGCCCTGAGCTTGTTTAACAATGCATTTGATTTAAGAGTTGTGAGCGAGAGAACCTACAGGAATCAGAGTCTTGTGATGGAAGATTTAACAGAATTCGGGAGTTTCAACATAATTCAGAATCAAACATGGCTGTTGCCAAAGTATGAGATTAAAATCTATCCGAACTTGACTAGCGACACATTAATTACATACATTAGCTATAATACAAAAGGGATGCCAAATTATTATCAGGTAACCGGGGAGGAACGCACTTCGCTCTCATGGATTGTCAATGGTTGCTTAGTAGGATCAAAATTTATTGGAAAATCCTTTCAACCGACTGGCTTTCCTGACGACTGTCATATATCAAGCGATTGGATGAGAGATAACGCAACAATTTATAATGCCTCTATAACAGATGATGGCATGATGTACCTATATTCCTATTACCCGCTGAAAGGTGTCGCATCGATTACTGCACCAAATGGCATCACGACTTATTATGACTATGGGAGAATGGGAGTTTTAAACTTAATCAAGGACGATAATTTCAAGACAATAAAACAATTTCAGCTGAATTATCGTTTAAAATAATATACTCTAGATATTGAAAATGACGAAATTAAATATATAATATAAATTACTACGCAATATGAGACCAAACATCTATGACTCGGTTGACCAGAACCCGGGCTTCAACGAGGAGAGGAAAAACCCAACCATCATCAAGGTGGTGGGCGTGGGCGGAGGCGGCAACAACGCCATCAACCACATGTGGGCGCAGAACGTCGAGGGCGTGTCGTTTGTCGTGATCAACACCGACCGCCAGGCACTGAACATGTCGCCAGTACCCAACCGTGTGCTCATCGGCCCCAAGACCACCAACGGCCTGGGAGCCGGCAATGTGCCCGAGCGAGCCAAGGCCGCGGCCGAGGAGAGCGAGGCCGAGATTGCAGCACTGTTTGACGACGAGACCAAGATGGTGTTTATCACCGCCGGCATGGGCGGTGGCACCGGCACCGGAGCGGCGCCCGTGGTGGCGCGCATCGCCCACGAGAAGGGCGTGCTCACCATCGGCATCGTCACCATTCCATTCTTGTTTGAGGGCCAGAAAAAGATTCTCAAAGCTCTGGCCGGCGCCGACGAGATGAGCAAGTATGTCGACGCGCTGCTCATCATCAACAACCAGCGCCTAATCGACATCTATCCCGACCTGGACTTCAACAACGCGTTCGGCAAGGCCGACGACACCCTGTCGACAGCGGCACGCTCAATCAGCGAGCTCATCACCGCCGAGGGGCAGGTAAATGTCGACTTTATGGATGTCAACACCACGCTGCGCGACGGCGGCGTGGCAATCATCAGCAGCGGATATGGCGAGGGAGAGCACCGCGTGACCAAGGCCATCGAGGATGCCCTCGAGTCGCCGTTGCTCAAAAACCGTGACGTCTATGGCTCGCGCAAAATCCTGATCAATGTCTACTATAACCCCGACAGCAAGAACCCCTTCAAGACACAGGAGCTGAGCGAGGTCGAGGAGTTCATGGCCAACTTCAGCCAGGAGGTGGACGTGATCACGGGCTATGCCCACGACCGCACCCTCGAGGACAAAATCAAAATCACGGTGCTGGCCGCCGGATTCAATGTCTCGCTCGAGAAGGAGTCGCCCGCACCGGTGATGCGCCACCGCCGCACCGAGACCGTCGCCGCCGAGGTGCCCGCCGCACCGGCCGACGCCGACAAGCGACTGCAGGAAGAGTATGGCGCGGCAGCCATCGCCGAGATGCAGACCCGCAAGGACGAGGCGCAGTTTATCTTGCTCACCCCCGAGGACATCGACAACGACGAACTGGTCGACCTGCTCGAGCGCACGCCGGCCTACAAACGCAAGCCCGACGACAAGACCGCCATCCGTGAGAAACGACAGGCAGCGGCCACACAGGCCGCCAAGGCAGCCGAGCAGGCGGCCAAGCCGGTCGCACCCAAGAAACCCGGCACCAGCGCCACCATCAACTTTGGCAGCGACTGACGGCACCCCTATCGCACGATGGGCCAATTAAAGCGCTTGAGCTCCTGCTCGAGCGTTTTTTCTTGCCCGCCGGTGTAGCGCTCGACCAAGGCGTGAAACTCGGGAGAGTGATTCATGTGGGTCAGGTGGGCCAGCTCATGGCAGATGACGTAGCGCACCAGGCGCTCGGGCAGGAACATCAGGTTGCGCGAGAGCTGGATGACGCGCTGCGACGTGCAGTGGCCCAGCTTGGTCATGCCGCGGCCCACCTCCCAGCGGGCGGGGCTGGCGCCAACCGTACGTGCCACCTCGTCGGCAAAGGGCAGCAACAGCTGGTGCGCCTCCTGCTCGAGCAGCACTTGCAGGCCATGGGTAACGTTACGTTTGCCCAGGTCGCTAGACAGGTCCATGCCGCGTGGCAATGCTAGCGTGAACATCTCGCCATCGCGGCCGAACAGCATGCGGCCGGGCACATGCGACTGCTCGGTGAGCCGCACCTGGCAACGGAAGCAGTCGATCACCTGCCCAATCGCAAAGGTCACCCCGGGGTGCTCCATCTTGCGGGCACGCAGTCGCGGGCGCAGTTCGTCAAGCACCCGCTGCAATTGCTCGGCTGTGGTGCCCATGGGCACATTGAAATGCAGCACGTCGCCCTTCCACCGCGCGGTGAAGTTGCGCATGCCGCGACGTGTGCTGACAATCACACGCCCAAACTCCTTGTCATCGTAGTAGTATTGCAACTTGATAATTGAAATTTGAAAAAATCGACTGTTCTAACACTCCTCTGTTCCCCTTTCCTGCCAAGGCGAGAGGCAAAAACAATCGCTGAACCCATTCATTATAAATTATGAGTTGTGAATCAAAATTATGAATTATGAATTATGAATTAACTCACGACCCCCAGTGCAGTTTGTGGCGCAGCGTCTGTGCAAAGTTGTGGCCCGTGCGCTGGATGACCTTGACCTCGACCGGAGCGCGACGGATCGTCACCCGCGACCCGGCCGGACAGGTGATGCCCTCGCCGTCCAGGCTCAGCCGGTAGCTGTCGGCACGCGTGTGTGTGACGATGGTGATGACCGCCTCGTCGGGCACCACCAGTGGACGCATGGTCAGCGAGTGGGGCGAGATGGGCGAAAGCACCATGCAGCGCGTGCTGGGCTCGAGGATGGGTCCGCCGGCACTCAGGTTATAGGCCGTGCTGCCCGTGGGGGTGCACACCACCAGTCCGTCGCCCTTGTAGGTGGTGAGCGGGCGGCCCTGCAGTGTGGTCTCCATCTCAATCATGCTCGACGTGTCCTGACGCAGAATGGCGATGTCGTTCAGCGCCAACGGGTGCTCAATGTCAACACCCTCGCATTGCGCCATGAGCATGGCACGGTGCTCGATCACGTAGTGGCCGGCCAGCAGGTCGTCGATGGCCTGCGGTGCCTCGTCCAGGCTGTAGGCCGCCAGATAGCCCAGATGCCCCATGTTGATGCCCATGATGGGGACTCCCTGCTCCACCACCCACATCACCGTGGTGAGGAACGTGCCGTCGCCGCCCAGGCTCAACGCCACGTCGGCATCGATAGCGGCACCCGCACCGACCGTGTGCAGTGCGCACAGCCCGGTGGTCTGCGACTGCAGGTAGTCATGAAATTCACGCTCGAGCGACACAGTCACGCCACGCTCGCGCAGCTGGGCTATCAACCGCACAATGGCTGTGATGTTTGCGTCTTGATAGTTATTGCCAAAAATAACCAGTTTCATCGCCACATTTTTAGTTATTAGACGGCAAAAATCGGGCCTCATAGCCAATTTGGCAAGCGAATATTTCGCCATTTCAATAATTCCCACTACTTTTGCAGTCAGATTGTCAAGTGCGGCAAAGTTACTCAAAATTTGAGCAAGCCGAACGCAAAAAGCTTGCTTTTTTGCTGAGGCGACGCCAAATTTATCTAAAATTTGAGCAAGCCGAACGCAAATCTTGTGCAAGCGAGCGCAGAACCGAGCTTGCTCGAGTTCTGCCGAGCGCAGCCAAGATTATCTAAAAAGCTTGCTTTTTTGCTGAGGCACCGCAAAATTTATCTAATTTATTTCACACGACAACAAAGATTTCACAAAATAGATGACTAACCTCAGTGTCAACATCAACAAGATAGCCACCCTGCGCAACGCACGCGGAGGCAATGTGCCCTGTGTCGAGGCCGTGGCTGTCGACTGCCAGCGATTCGGGGCCAACGGCATCACCGTGCACCCGCGGCCCGACGAGCGACACATCACCCGAGCCGATGTCCACAACCTGCGCCCGATTGTCCATACCGAGTTTAACATCGAGGGCTATCCCAGCGAGGACTTCCTCAAGCTCGTGATCGACATCAAGCCCGAGCAAGTCACACTGGTGCCCGATGCGCCGGGCGTGCTCACCAGCAATGCCGGATGGGAGGTGCACGCACACTACGACCAGCTGTGCGCCATCATCGACCGCCTGCACCATGCGGACATTCGCACCAGCATCTTTGTCGGCACTGACATCGACAACATCCGATGGGCGGCACGCACCGGCACCGACCGCATCGAGCTCTACACCGGGCCATACGCCCACGACTACGCCGCCGACCGACAGGCAGCCATCGCACCCTACGTCGACGCCGCACAAGCAGCGCGCGACCTCGGGCTGGCGCTGAATGCCGGCCACGACCTGAGTCTGGTCAACCTGCACTACTTCAAGCAACGCATACCCTGGCTGGCCGAGGTGTCCATCGGTCACCAGCTCATCAGCGACGCGCTCTACCTCGGGCTCCACGACACCATCCGGGCCTACCTCAAGGCATTAAACATCGACCAGCAGTAAACTGCCGCCTCAACCCTAGCGCATCTGTAAATCCTCTCTATAAACAACTCTCCGACTCCCCGTCCTGCTCTGGACAGGGAGTCTTTTTCTCTGCCACCAGCCTGCCGATTAAGCATCAATACCGAGAATACCAGGACAATCACAACCCAAATTCCCAAGCGCGGGACCCGCCGGGAGAGAAGAAAACGGCAAAATGCGATGCCCGCTCACCTGATTTTGATGATAACAAATCTCTTATTTTGTTAAAATATGTAATTTTTGTCGCTTTTTGATTTCATAATTTAAACATTCAAATGTGCCGTAAGCCCTTTGCGCAAGGGGAGTAAGCACCCGTTGTGAATAGGAAGTGCTAAAAGATGCAAATGTTTAAAGGTGTTTAGGAAGTTTGCACGCAAGGCTGATTATCAGTATCTTTGCATCATGAAACAAAAAAATAGCATTACAAACCACCATTGGTTCACCAAATCGACAATCGTTCTCACATTAATTATAATGGCCTCGTGCTGCGCATTCACCACCCAAGCACAGGAGCTGGTAGCACGCAAGCACGGCACCGTCATGGAGCAGATGGAGCAGTCGTCGCTGCGACACAACCAGCGCAGCGTGGTCAGCGAGCTGCTGAGCTATGCGTTCAAGTTCCGCGGAGTGCCCTATCGCCACGGTGCCATGTCGCCCAGGGCGTTTGACTGCTCGGGATTCACAAGCTATGTCTTCAAGCAGTTCGGCATCACACTCGACCGACGCAGCAGCGCACAGATCCATGACGGGCGACGCGTGGCACGCAAGGACCTGCAGCCCGGCGATCTGGTGTTCTTCAACGGACGTGCCATCGGCAACCGCATCGGCCACGTCGGCATCGTCACCGAGGTTGACAAGAACGGACAGGGAGGATTCAAGTTTATCCATGCTGCTGTGCACTCGGGCATCACCGAAAGCCACTCGAGCGAGCGATACTACAGCCCACGATACATGGGTGCCTGCCGAGTCATCGAGTAAAAGACAACACATCGACATCAAGCGTCACTGGCCGCACAGCAAGGCCAGTGACGCTGTTTTTTTCAACACGATGCAAACAGACGCTTGTTCAAACAGCAATTTATTGCTAACTTTGCCCCCACACTAATGCCCAAAAGCTTTATGACCTATATCGACGACACAATACAGCACATCGACCTGCAGCAGGCACTGCTGGCTGTCAGCGACGAGCGCCGTGCATACGCACTGCGATACAAGCACGAGCTGGGACAACGACAGTGCGTGGCAGCCTACCTGCTGCTCCAGCGAGCACTGCGCCAGGAGTTTGGCATTGAGGGAGACCTGCACTTCACACTGGGCGAGCATGGCAAACCCACACTGGCCGAACACCCGGGCATACACTTCAACATCAGCCACTGCCGCGAGGCTGTGGCATGTGCCGTCAGCGACCAGCCGGTGGGCATCGACATCGAGAGCACACGACGCTATCACCCCATGCTGCTCGACTACACCATGAACGACAACGAGCGGCGTCAGGTCACCACCGCCCCACGACCCGACGAGGCGTTCATACGCCTGTGGACCATGAAGGAGGCAGTGCTCAAACTCACGGGCGAAGGCATCTCGCGCGACCTGCACACCGTGCTCACCGACGGGCGCTACCGCTTCGCCACCACCATCCACCCCACCTACATCTGCACCACGGCCACCTTTTTATAAACCACCCCAGCTCCCCTCCCCTTTCCCAAGGGGGTGGGGTTTGGACACAGCAAGTTTCTTTTTCACCAACCGCTGCAACCCGCATCCCCATCTTGCGAACCAGTCGCATGACAAAAACCTCTCCCCGGGCAGGGGAGAGGCACTAGACATCATTCAGAAACGAATCGCTGAACTGCTATCTTACCATAATGGCCAGCACCTGCTAGCGCTTGAGCCAGGAGAAGATGTCGCGATAGCTCGTCTTCTTGCCATAGAGCAGGATGCCCGTGCGATAGATGCGGGCGGCCACCCACACCATCAGCGCAGCAGTGGCAAACAACAGCAAGATGCTCAACGCAAGCTGCCACAAAGGAACATCGTAGGGCAAACGCACCATCATCACTATCGGCGACGTGAACGGGATCATCGAGCACCAGAAAGCCATCGGGCCGTTGGGATTCTCGATGCACGCCATGCCCGCATACAAGGCGATGATCATGATGATGATGATCGGGGTGGTGAACTGCGAGGCATCGGCAGCCTGGTCGACAGCCGACCCAAATGCCGCGAACAGCGCCGCATACAGCAGATAGCCGCCGATAAAGTAGAACACAAAGCTCGTGAAAATCTGCAGATAGTTGACACTGAGGATGGCCTGGACAATGCCGCTCATGTCGGCATTGCCACCCTGGGCCAGTGCGGCCTCGAGCGCGGCAGGGTCATTGCCCAGAGCGAACGTGTCGCCCACCGCCAGACCCAGCATGCCGCCCGCCACTGCACTCAACGCCAGCATCACCACCACCCAGATGGCGAGCTGCGTCAGTCCCACCAGCGCCACACCGATGATTTTGCCCATCATCAGCTGGAAGGGCTTGCACGAACTGACGATGACCTCGACGATGCGGTTGGTCTTCTCCTCGATGACACCGTTCATGATCATCGCGCCATACATCAGCACAAACATATAGATCAGGAACGCCAGCACAAAGCCGATGCCCATCGCTATCTCGGTGCTGGTCTCGGTCTCCGAGCCGTCGTCGCCCCACTTCACGCTCTTGACGTCGACATTGACACTCGACTCGTCGATCATCTGCTGCAGATTGGGCACACCATAGCTCGCCACATGCGCACGCGTGATGGTGTCGCTCAACTGGCGCATCAGCGACATCTTCAGCGACGAGTTGATGGTCTTGTCGCTATAGATGGTCACCTGGTGCAGCGAGTCGATGTCGGCGGGGATAATCACCATCGCCGTCAGACTCTCGCCGGCGTTGTCATAGAACTCGCGGGCATTGCCGATGGTGTCGCCACGCAGCGGCACAAAGTGAAACAGGTCGGTGTCCTCGATGGCTCCGCCATAGCGGCCGGTCTCGTCGATCACCGCCACATTCTCGACGTCACTGCCCTCGTGGTTCAGATAGCCGATGCCGATGGGCAACAGGATGCAGGCTATCATCAGGATGGGGATGAGGATGGTCATGATGATGAACGACTTGCGCCCCACCATCGACATGTATTCGCGGGCTATAATCAGTTTCAGCTTACTCATGGTCTTGTGCTTTAACGGTGTTTACAAAAATGTCGTGCATCGACGGCAATATCTCGTGGAAGCCCGTCAGGCGATAATGGTCATTGAGCCAGGCAATGGCATCGTGCATGCTCACGCCGGCATGCAGACGTACCTGCGTCTCGCGGCTGCCTAGGGCGGGCGGCAGAATGGTGTAGAGCGCATCGTTGGGCTGCAGCTCCTCGCCCTTGGCCAGGTCTACGGCCAGAATGCCCTGTTTGTGCTGCTGACGGATGTCGTCGACATGGCCCTCAAGCACCACACGCGAGTGGTTGATGAGCGAGATCTGCTCACAGATGGCCTCGACACTCTCCATGTTGTGGGTCGAGAACAACACGGTGCTGCCCTCCTGCTTCAGACGCAAAATCTCGACCTTGAGCTGGTCGGCATTCACCGGGTCGAAACCCGAGAACGGCTCGTCGAAAATCAGCAACTGCGGACGATGAATCACCGTGGCGATGAACTGCACCTTTTGCTGCATGCCCTTGCTCAGAGCCTCGAGCTTCTTGTCGCGCCACTCGCTCAACCCAAAGCGGTCCAGCCACTGCAGCATCTCGCTCATGGCAGTCGCCTTGTCCATGCCCTTGAGGCGAGCCAGATACACGATCTGGTCGCCAACCTTCATCTTCTTGTACAGACCGCGCTCCTCGGGCAGATAGCCGATGTGCGCCACATCATCGTCGGTGATGGCACGCCCGTCGAGCATCACTGTGCCGCTGTCCTGATGGGTGATGCGGTTGATGATGCGGATCAGCGACGTCTTGCCGGCGCCGTTAGGGCCAAGCAAGCCATAGATGCAACCGCGAGGCACGTCCATGCTCACATGGTCCAGTGCCAGATGTCCGTCATACTGCTTGACGACATCGCGTATTTCAATGAAATTGTCCACTTGTTTTTTTATTATAACGATTAACTTGACAACTGCCAATCCCGCACTTGCCGGGATTTTGCATTGATTTGACGCAACATGGACCCGATTTATTACAACACCTCACTAAATTTTCCCCCAAAAAACACAGTTTCAGCAGACAACAGACCGGAAACAAAAATGCGACAAAAAGAACCGTCCCTATTGTCGCACAAAAGTAACTCTGGTCCTCGAAGAGGGCCAACAACACATTTTACCCGAGCAGAAAGGAGCTAAAGCACTATTCAGGAGCGTCCTTACCCTGCTTGATGGCCTCGACATATTGGGCGATGCGATGCAGCTCCTGGGGGATGCGGATGCGCTGCGGGCAATGCGACTGGCACTGTCCACAACCGATGCAGTGGTCGGCCTGCCGCAGCTTGGGCACACTGCGGTCATAACCGATGAGGAACGCACGGCGCGCCTTGCCATACTCGCTCGACTGCGCCTCGCGGATGACGTTGCCCTCGGTCAGACACTTGTTGTAGTGCACAAAGATGGCCGGGATGTCGATGCCATAGGGGCAAGGCATGCAATACTTGCAGTCGTTGCACGGAATGGTTTCATAACGCATCATCTCGTCGGCCACCTCATCGTCGAGCCAACGCATCTCCTGCTCACTCAAGGGCTTGAGCGGGCTGTAGGTGCACAGGTTCTCCTTCAGGTGGTGCATATATGTCATGCCACTCAGCACCGTCAGCACCCCTGACGGCGTGCCGGCATAGCGGAACGCCCACGATGCCACCGAGCGCTCGGGGTCGCGCGCTAGCAGCTTGCGCGCTATCACGTCGGGCAGTTTGGCCAGGCGGCCACCCAGCAGCGGCTCCATGATCACGGCAGGCAGGTTTCGCTTGACCAGCTCGGCATAGAGGTACTCGGCATCAGTGTTGCGCTCGTTGATCTCCTTGGCGTGCTTCCAGTCCAGCCAGTTCAGCTCAATCTGCACAAAGTCCCACTGAATCTCGCCATTGTCCTGCATCGCAAGCAGGTGGTCAAACACCGCGATGTCGCCATGATAGCTGAAACCCAGATTGCGAATCACCCCCTTCTCGCGCTGCTCAAGCAGGTAGTCGAGAATGCCGTTGTCGACATAGCGCGCACGATATTCGGCCATGGCATCCTCGCCTCCACCGATGCTGTGCAGCAGCAGGTAGTCGATATAGTCGACCTGCAACTCCTTGAGCGAATTCTGGAACATCTCGATGCTGGCCTCGCGCGACTGCGTCTCGGGGCTGAAATTTGACAGCTTGGTGGCAATGAAATATTCCTCGCGCTTGTGGCGCGACAGTGCGATGCCGGTGCAGTGCTCGCTCTTGCCCTGACAATAGGCGGGCGACGTGTCAAAGTAGTTCACCCCATGCGCGATGGCATAGTCCACCTGACGGTTGACCATCTCCTGGTCGATCTCAGAATCGCCGTCCTCGCGGGCCGAGCCGTGCTCGCCCATGGTGGGCAGGCGCATCATGCCATAGCCCAGCAGCGACACCTGCTCGCCGGTCTTGGGGTTCTTGCGATAGGTCATCTTGCCCACCGGAGGCTCCTGTTGGTCATTGCTCTTGTCGCCGGTGGCGCAACCGACGATGGCGGGTGTGGCGGCGACGATTCCCCCCAGACCCAAGGTCTTGAGAAACGCGCGCCGCGATATGTCATGTTTATTGCTCATTTTCGCTTGTTATTTTAAGTTGTGGCTAAACGCCTAAAATCCAAAGCCCAAAGTCTAAAGTCCAACGATTAAAGTCTAAAAACTAAATGCTCGAGTGCACCTCGTTGCCTTCGACATAGATGGCACTGAACGGACGAGCCGGGCACACATACTCGCAGGCACCGCATCCGATGCACTTGGCGCGGTCAACAGCGGGCACCATCGGCGAGGTGTCGTCATTGGGGTCGCTGGGCACCATCATGATAGCCTCGCTGGGACAGTGACGGGCACAGTTGCCGCACTCCACACCATCGGCCAGAATCACACAGTTGTCGCGCACCCACACCGCGTGACCAATCTGGATGCCTGACTTCTGGGCCGTGTCGATGGGATGGATGGCACCGGCAGGACACACCTCGCTGCAGCGCGTGCACTCCGGACGGCAGAAACCGCGCTCATAGCTCATCGTGGGCTGCATCAAGGTCTTCAGGTCCGACGACGGACGCAGCACATCGTTGGGGCATTTGGCCACACACAACTGGCAGGCAGTGCAATGACGCGCCATGTTGGTGGCACTCACGCTGCCCGGAGGAGTCAACGGCACGGTGCGCCGCGCAGGCTGCTTGTCCTCGATCACGGCCAACCCACCGTCCACCTTCTTGCCGGCCTGGGCCAGCGCCACGTCGGCGGCCACGATCGCTCCTCCCACCAGAAAGGCACGGCGAGCCTCGTCGGTGGCTGGAGCCTGCTGCGCGCTGCTCGACGTTTGCCGCTTGGCATGCCCATAGTGCAACGCGTCAAACTTGCACTTGTCCACACAGTTGCCGCAAGCCACACAACGTGTATAGTCGACCGTGTGCGTCGTGTAGTCGATGCAGCTGGCCTTGCAGTTCTTTGAACACAGGCTGCACGAGCGGCACTTGTCGGCATCAAAGTAGACCTTCAGCCACGAGAAGCGCGCCACATAGCCCAGCACCGTGCCGACGGGGCAGATGGTGTTGCAGTAGGTGCGACCACCACGCCAGGCCAGCACGGCAATGACAACAAAGGTCGCCAGCGCGATGAGCAATGTCGGCAGGCTGCGAAGCCACACCTCACGGCCATAGAAGGCATAGCTGTCAAAGTGCTCGGCAAGGCCAGCTAGGCCATTGTTCGCCCAGATATACAACGGCTGCAGCAACTGGGTGGCGATGCGACCATAGCTGCTGTAGGGTGCCAGCAGAGCCACCAACGAACCCAGGCCCAACGCAATGGCGACGACCAGCACCACGAGCAGCGACAATCGCAGCCAAGTCATGGCCGGTGAGTAGCTAAAACGGTTCTTACGGCGGTTAAACTTCGCTAGCACGTCCTGCATCACACCCAGCGGGCAGATGACAGAGCAATAGATGCGGCCAAACACCAGTGTCAACAACAACAGCCCGATGATCACCACAACGTTCACTGCCAGCACAGCCGGCAGAAACTGGATTTTGGCCATCCAGCCCAACCAGTGGTGCAGTGTGCCGGTGAAGTCGAGCAACAGCAGCGTGATGCACACAAAGAACACCGCTGCCAGAGTTAAACGAATTTTACGTAGCATCCTATTCTGATAGTTTTAAATTTTGACAATTGTCTTTTGACATCGGTCCGAAACCCCTATCAAGCATTGCGTTGCAGATACAGCGCAACACTGTCATCAATGTTGCGCCCGATCACCTCGTCGGCCAACTCGCGCACCTCGGGCACGGCATTGGCAACAGCCACGGCATGGTCGGCAGCCTGCAGCATGGCGATGTCGTTGAGGTTGTCGCCAAAGGCCACCACGCGCTCAACCTGCAGCTGACGAGCCAGGCGAGTCATCGCCGATGCCTTGCTGCACCCGGGGGCATACACCTCGAGCAACGCCAACTCGGTGTCGGTGTTGTCGTGATAGAGGATGGGCGAACAGTCGACCTGCCCGCGGATGTCGGCATACACCCGACCCAGCGCGTCGCCCTTGAGCATCGCAAAGATGAGCAGCGCGGGGGCGACGTGCGTGGCATAGTCAGCGTCATCAAGCAGAAAACGCTTGTAGGGCGTGTGGGCACGAGCATCGACAAACTGCCGCTCATAGTCGGCCAGCTGACCGCAGTGGTGCGTGTGGATGACATTGCCGTGCTGACGATAGACCATCGGATGCACGCCATGACGCTCACAGATGCTACACACCTGACGAACCGCCTGAGCATCAATGGCATGAGCATCGGTCAGACGCCGCTCGACAGGATGCCACAGCACAGCGCCCGACAGCACGATCATCGGCAACGTGGCATGCACATCACTCAACAGAGGCACCACGGTGGCGGTGGTGCGCGCCGTGGCGACCGTAAACTGCAAGCCACGATGGTCCAGCAGCTCGTTGAGGATGCGCACCGAGCGCGCGCTCACGCGCGAGTCGGCACCCATCAGCGTGCCGTCCATGTCGCTCACATACAGGGTTTGGGTCGAAGGTCGATTGGTCATTGCGGGGGCAAAGTTAGTAAAAAACTTGCTCACGGCACACCAAAACTGGCAGGAAAAACTGCGCATCACAAAAATATGCAACATTCTGCCCGCAATATTCCGTTTTTAATGACAAATGTCATAGTTTCAGCGAAAAAATGCGACAAAGTGTTGCCATCCGACCAATTTTATGTATCTTTGCACCACTCAAACCCGAAAAACCAAATTAATAACCAACAACATGAAGAAAAAGCTATTGCTTCTATCGATTTGCCTGTTGTGTTTCAGCATCGTCCAGGCTGTGCCCGCCAAACGAGGCTTTAAAACCTTCAAGCAGAACGACGGAAAAACGATTACAGTGCAAGCGGTGGGCGACGAGTTCCATCACAGTGTCATCACACAAGACGGACTCACCGTACAGCGAGCCAATGACGGCAAGTTCTACTACCGCACGGCTAGCGGCATCACCAGCCAACTGGCACATGACGCCGCCAGCCGCGACGCGCAGGAGCTGAACTTCATCGCCGCACAAGGCGACAAGCTCACACTCGCCGCACAACCCCAGTCGAGAGCACGACGCGCACCCGCCACACCGCGCAAGGTGGGACAGCAGCTGATGCCCACCACGGGCACGCCGCGCATCCCCGTGCTGCTGGTCAACTTCGCCGACAAGCAGATGTCGCACACCAAGGCACAGATGCAGTCGCACTACACCCAGGGCGCAAACAGCGCCTACCAGTACTTTGTCGACCAGTCCAACGGCAAGTACCAGCCGCAGTATGAGTTCTATGGCATCTACAACCTGCCCAGCTCGCGGGCAACCTACGGTGGCAATGACGGCTGGGGAAATGACCAGGGCGTGGCACTGATGGTCAACGATGCCATCGTCGCCGCTGGCACCGACGTCAACTGGAGCGAGTATGACAACGACGGCGACGGATATGCCGACGTCGTCATCGTGGTCTATGCAGGTGTCGGCGAGGCTCAGGCATGGGATACGGTGCCCAACGCCGTCTGGCCCTGCAACTGGAGCCTCTCGTCAGGAGCCTACTTCAACGACGGCAACGGACCACTCACGCGCAACGGGGTCACCATCGACCGCTTTGCCGTGTTCAACGAGGCCTACGGCTCGAGCGACAACGGCACCACCCTCGACGGAATCGGCACATTCTGCCATGAGTATTCGCACTGCCTCGGACTGCCCGACTTCTACGAGACAAACACCCCCACCATGGGCTACTATGGCATGGGCAGCTGGAGCCTGATGGACTATGGCTGCTACAACAACGACGGATACACGCCCATCGGATACAGCGCCTACGAGAAGAACTTCATGAGCTGGATTGACTACATCACTCCAGTCGACAACACGCAGTACACCCTCGCGGCCATGAACCTGAAGGCACTGGCCACCGACCAGGCCATCCAGATCAAGGGACTCAACGACAACGAGTACTTCATCCTCGAGAACCGCCAGAAGCAAGGATGGGACCAGTACATCCCCGACAACGGACTGCTCATTACACACTTCACCTACGTGGCCGACCGTTGGACGGCCAACACCGTTAACAACGAGTCGATGCAGCTGGCCACCATCATCCCCGCCGATGGAGATGACAACAGCGACAACGAGGGCACCGACTGCTACGGCAAGAGCAACCATGAGTTCTCTTCGACCTCGACACCGGCATCGGTGCTCAACATGCTGGCCAACGGCAGTCTGGCTAGCTATACCGGCGATGCCGGCGCACTCGACAAGCCCGTGACCGAGATCATCGCCAACAGCGACGGCACCGTCTCGCTGTGGTACGTCAAGGGCACTTCGACCCTGCCCGTGCTCGACGCACCTGTGCTGGCCGCGGCCACCGACGTGACCATGAACTCGCTCAAGGTCACCTGGACACACACCGCCACGACCGATGTCACCTACACCCTGCAGGTGACTCAGAATGGCACCGTCGTCGCCAATCACACGGGCCTCACCGACCATGAGTTCACCGTCACCGACCTGACACCGTCCACGACCTACACCCTGCAGGTCAAGGCAGTGCCCGTCGATGCCACCGTGGCACAGGAGAGCGCATGGTCCAATACCGTGACCGCCACCACGCTACAGAACACCCTGCCCGCACTGCCCGCACCCGTGCTGGCCGAGGCAACCAACGTCACCGGCGAGTCGTTCGACATCAGCTGGACCTACAGCGGCGCGGCGGCAACCTTCACCCTGCAGGTGCTCAACCACTATGGCAGCATCGTCAAGGAGGTGGAGGGACTCACCACCACCAGCTACAGCGCCATCGACCTCATCATGGGCGAGACCTACACCGTCAAGGTCAAGGCCGTGCCCGTCGATGCCACCGCGGCACAGGAGAGCGCATGGGCAACGACCACCGTCACCACCATCACCGTGGCCTCAATCAGCGTCGATGTCACCCAGATCAATTTCACCACCGTCGAGGGCGTGCAAGTGCGCAACTCGTTCCAGATTGACGGACAGTTCCTCGACGAGGACATCAACGCCACCATCACACTCAACGACCCCAGCGGATACTTCACCCTGGGCAAGAGCGTGGTCTCGGGCTACTCAATCATGGCCGGTGCCGCAATCAACGTCTACTTCAAGCCCATGGCACCCGGCACATTCACAGCCACTGCCACTGTCAACTATCCCGGACTGGAGCCCGTCACTGTCAGTCTCAACGGCACCGCCACCATCAGCAAGCAGGTGCCCGTCATGGAAGAGGCCTCGCAGATTCAGCCCACCTCGTTCCGCGCCAGCTGGACAGCTGTGCCCAACGTGTCGAGCTACACCCTCTACGTCGACCAGCAGGCCGAGGGTGCCGAGCTGCTGCTGCACGAAGACCTCACCGACCTGGAGAAGAGCTCCACTGCAAACATCGGCAACTATATGGACCGCTACATGGACAATCCAGGCTGGACCGGCAAGTATGTCTATCTCGAGGATGGCGCACTGCGCATCAACGACCGCACGCGCGCAGGTGGATATATCACAACCCCCGCACTCGACCTGAGCAGCAGTGGCGGTTTTGTCACTGTCAAAATCACAGCCAAGAGCTTCTCGACAACCGACAAGAATGTCTATCTCAAGGTCAAGACCGCTGCTGCCAGCGAGCAAATCAACCTAACCGATGACATTACCGAATATACAGTTGTCGTGCCTTGTGAGGCTGCTGCCGACCAGAACATCACGATTGCCGGACGCGATGGTGCAAGCGACATGAACAAACGCGCATTGCTCTACGACATCAAGATCTACAGCGGCGACGCCACCCTGGCAGGTGCTCCGGCACGCGTCAGCGAGACCGGCGACAGCCACAGGCGTGTCATCACCGGCATCACCGACAACAGCTATGTCGTCAACGGCCTCGAGCAGTATGGCACCTTTAATTACAAGGTGCAGGCCGTCTACACCGACCAGACACTCTCCGACATGAGCAACGTCATGCAGGTCACCCTGGCCGACGGCACAAGCTGGCTCCGTGGCGATGTCAACAACGACGGCGCTGTCGATGTGGCAGATGCCAACATCCTCATCAACATCATGCTCGGCAAGGATAGCGCCGACAAGTATGGCGAACGCGCCTACATCACCGAGGGTGACACAACCGTCGATGTGGCAGACGTCAATATCGTCATCAACATCATGCTCGGCAAGCGGTAACCACACCGCTCCCCGAGCCACCCATCGCGCTTGCGGCCCCTCAAGGCCGCAAGCGCTTTTTGTATGTGTAGCTCCCCTCCCTCAGCATGGTGCAGCCGGCCAGCTCCCCTCCCCTTTCCCAAAGGGGAGGGGGTTGGGGTGGAGTCGGCCAGCCGAGGTGATTGCAGAGAAAACGAACCGCGGACATTGTGCATTATCACGGGAGGGGAGATGGTGGATGGCGGCTTAGCTCCCCTCCCCTTTCCCAAAGGGGAGGGGGTTGGGGGTGGGGTTTGGACACACCAGGCGGTGACTCCTCTACCATGGTTCGGCCTTTATGGTGCTAAAGTT
>Ga0256404_1005501_pt1 | contig 22320 bp, 15 predicted proteins | sample RumenRJG_01DNA_FD_185990 | JGI IMG/M metagenome (GOLD analysis project Ga0256404, IMG submission 185990) | Bovine rumen microbial communities from Lethbridge, Alberta, Canada - RJG_01 | ecosystem: Host-associated > Mammals > Digestive system > Stomach > Rumen | place: Canada: Alberta | collected...
CACGGGTCGCCGCTGTCGCTCTGACCCGCGGTTACAGAGATGTCGACCTCTGGTCGAGCCGCTGGCGACTGTCTCCGTCCTCTCCACGGGTCGCCGCTGTCGCTCTGACCCGCGGTTACAGAGATATCGACCTCCGGTCGAGACGCTGCGTCAGCATTCCACATCCACAGGGCAGAGTGTCAGCGGCTCCTAGATGGCAGTAGATTGGTGCGCGACCAGTGAAACGGCCTACCAGCAAAGCGGCCTGGATGATAGTCAACGGCCTTACTCCCATACTTCTCTACTACTCTACTACTTTAGAAAGTCAAGTAAAAACTATTTTTATCGGCCGTGATGTCCAGAAATATCAAAAAAAAACCGTACCTTTGTAGATTGAAAATGATTAACCCCAAAAGCAATCATAATGGCTACAACACAATCATTGACCCAAAAGACTGAAATGCGGCAGCGAAATTTGATGCAGCAACGCCAGCTGGGCAACATCGTCGAGAAAAACACACTAGAGATCGAGGACGAAGTGCGCAAGGAACTAGACGACAACCCGGCCCTGGAACAGGTGGTGTCGTCCGATGAGAAAATGAACACGACCGATGAGGAGGGACGAGAGTTCAAAGAGAGCAGCGAGGAGTTGCAACGCAACGACGAGTGGACCGAAGGTGCCCTGCTCCAGCGCCGCTATGGCGGCACGGTCAACACCGACCAGCGCCCCGAACCGGTCATCGTGAGCGAGGAAAGCCTGATGGAGGTGCTGATGCAGCAGCTCAACGAAGAGGAGCTCAGCGAGACCGACGAGGCCATCGCACGCAACATCATCGGCAATCTGGACAGGGCGGGCTACCTGGCGCGGAGCCCTCGTGCCATCGCCGACGACATGACGTTCAACGACGACATGATGGTCGACACATCCGATGTCGAACGGGTGCTGAAGAGAGTGCAACGCCTCGAGCCGGCCGGCATCGCGGCCCAAAGCCTGCAAGAGTGCCTGGCACTGCAGCTTGAGCGCAAGGACGACCACCTGAGCAAGCTGGCCCTGAAGGTGATCAGAGAACACTTCAAGAGGTTTACCGACCATGACTTCGAGCCAATCATCAAAAAGATGGACATCGACGAGACCACCATGCGCGACATCCGCAGCGTCATCCGTCGCCTTGACCCGAAACCCGGCGCGCCATACGCCTTGTCGATGGAGGAGCAGCATGGCCAGCAGATCACGCCCGACTTTATCATCGAGGAGGACGGTGAAGACTTGAACCTGGTGTTGTGCAACAACGTCCCCGAGCTGCAGGTCTCGCAATCCTACGACGAGCTGCTCAAGGGATACCAGCGACAGAAGCCTGTGACCACCACCGACAAGGGCATCCAGAGGGTGACACAACAGAAGGTGGACCGCGCCAGGGGATATATCAGACTGCTGAAGATGCGCCAGGACACGCTGTATAGCATCATGCGCGCAATCATGGTGCGGCAGAGCGACTACTTCCACAGCCAGGGCGACGAACTCAAGCTCAAGCCGATGGTGTTGCGCGACATCTCGGAGGACACCGGCATCGACGTGTCGGTCATCTCGCGCGCCACCAACAACAAGTATGTCGACACACCATGGGGCATCCGTTCGCTCAAGTCGTTCTTCAGCGAGGGACTCACGCATCTTGACGCTGAGGGCAACGAGGTCGAGGTGGCAACGCTGGCCATCAAGAAGGCCCTGCAGCAACTGGTGCAGAACGAGGATCCCGACAACCCCTTGAGCGACGAGAGGCTGCGCATCCTGCTGCAAGAGAAAGAAGGCTACAACATAGCACGGCGCACGGTGGCAAAATATCGCGAGCAACTCAACATCGCCACCGCACAGAAGCGGCGCAGGCAAGCCAAGCACTGAGCCATGGGACGACTGACAACCGGGCGACTGCTGGTGGCGGGCGCCAGATTCTTCTCGACGGTGCTCAGCCCGCTGTTGATGCCCACCTACGGCGCGTTGCTGGTGCTGTGGACATCGGTGCTGTGTCTGCTGCCCAACGGCACGCGGGTGATGGTGCTGGTGATGGTGTTCGGCATCACATGTGTGCTTCCGATGATTTTGATTGGCATCTTGCACCACTATGGCATCATCCGCGACAAGCGGCTCGAGAATCCGCAAGAGCGCACCATCCCCTACGCGTTCGCCATCCTGTGCTATCTGGGGGCGGCGGCCTATCTCAATCACATCCACGCTCCGCAATGGTTCATCATGTTTGCCCTGGGTGGCGCACTGGCCTGCCTGGTGGTGCTGGTGGTGAACCGCTGGTGGAAGATCAGCGCCCACGCCACCGGCATCGGTGGTGTGGTGGCGCTGCTGCTGCAGATTCATGTCCAGGGGTTGAGTGCCTTCAACCTGTTCTGGGTGTTCATCGCCACCATCTTGCTGGCAGGCATCCTGGGCACATCGCGCCTGCTGCTCAAGCGCCACACAGTGCTGCAGGTGCTGGTGGGCTTTGCCACTGGCTTTGTGTGCGTCCACACGCTGATGAAGCACCTGGGATAAAGCACCACATACCATTAGCCATCTAAACTCTTAACCATAAACTATAATGACACCTTTAGTCAGCATCATCATGGGCAGCACGAGCGACCTGCCCGTCATGGAGAAAGCATGCAAGTGGCTCGACGAACAAGAGATCCCGTTTGAGGTCAACGCACTGTCGGCTCATCGCACACCCGATGCCGTCGAGGCTTTTGCACGCGGGGCCGCAGGCCGAGGCATCCGCGTGATCATCGCCGGGGCAGGCATGGCAGCCGCGTTGCCCGGGGTGATTGCCGCCAGCACAACGCTGCCAGTCATCGGGGTGCCCATCAAGGGCATGCTCGACGGGCTGGACGCGATGCTGAGCATCATTCAGATGCCACCGGGAATCCCCGTGGCAACAGTGGGGGTCAATGGCGCGATGAACGCGGCCATCCTCGCCGCCGAGATGCTGGCGCTGGGCGATGCAGACATCGCGCGCCGACTGAGCGACTACAAGGCCACACTAGGCAAGAAGATTGAGAAGGCCAACCAGGAACTGGCCACACTGGACTATAAGTTTAAAGTCTAGCGGGCCGCGACGTGGCCGCGGCATAGCCCGACCGACAGCGACGTTCCTATTTCATTATCATTCATGAGCAACACCATGTTTAACTACAAGCGACGCAACACCATCACCGTCGACGTCGGCGGCGTGAAACTGGGCAGCGATTGGCCCGTGAGACTACAGTCGATGACCAACACCGACACCAACGACATCGAGCGCAGCGCTGCACAATGCCAGCGCATCGCCCAGGCCGGGGGCGAGCTGGTGCGCCTCACTGCACAGGGCGTGCGCGAGGCCGAAGGCATCGGCATGGTGCGCAACCTGCTGCGCAAGCAGGGATGCCAAGTACCGCTGGTGGCCGACATCCACTTCAACCCTAGAGCGGCATTTGCGGCAGCGGCATTGTGCGAGAAGGTGCGCATCAACCCCGGCAACTTTGTCGACCCGGCGCGCACATTCAAGAACCTGGAATATAGCGACGAGGAATATCAGGCCGAGCTGCAGAAGATTCACGACACACTGCTGCCATTCATCCAGATCTGCCGCGACCACCACACCGCGGTTCGCCTGGGAGTGAACCACGGCAGCCTGAGCGATCGCATCATGTCGCGCTATGGCAACACACCGGCCGGCATGGTCGAGAGCGTGATGGAATTTCTGCGCGTGTTTGTCGCCGAGGACTTCAACGATGTGGTCATCTCGATGAAGGCCAGCAACGTGGTGGTGATGATCGAGGCTGTGCGCCGACTGGTGGCGGCCATGGACAACGAGGACATGCACTTCCCGCTGCACCTGGGCGTGACCGAGGCGGGCTTCGGCGAGGACGGCCGCGTCAAGAGCGCCGTCGGCATCGGCACCCTGCTGGGCGAGGGCTTGGGCGACACCATCCGCGTGTCGCTCAGCGAGGACCCTGAGCTGGAGATTCCGGTGGCCCGCAAACTGGTGCAATATGTCACGGCACGGGCCGGACACGAGCCCATCGAGGCCACGATGTGCCCCGGCTATGACCCCATCTGCCCCCCGAGGCGCCAGCCTCGCGAGCTGGGCGGCAAGCGCACGCCGCTGGTCATCGCCTCGTGCGACCGTAGCGACCTGAACGGCCCGATGCTGCCCGACTTCACCGACGACGAGCTGGTCGATGTCCTCGAGCAGGTGCTGGTCATCACCCCCGAGGGCGACAATATCCCCGGCTCGCTGCTAGGCCAGCTGCACGAACTGGAGGCTGGCGGCAATCAGCTGCCGGTCATCGCGCGGGTGCACTATGACGACACCGACAGCGAGTGGCTCCAGGTCAAGGCAGGCGCCGACCTGGGTGCCGTGATGCTGAGCGGGCTGTGCGACGGCATCTGGATCGACGCCCCGCAATTTCCCGACCAGGACGAGGTGGTGCGCATCGCCTTCGGCATCCTGCAAGCCTGCCGACTGCGCATGAGCAAGACCGAGCTGATCTCGTGCCCGTCGTGCGGACGCACACTGTTCGACCTGCAGACCACCGTGCACCGTGTGCAGCAGGCCACAGCCCACCTGACGCACCTCAAGATTGGCGTGATGGGCTGCATCGTCAACGGCCCCGGCGAGATGGCCGACGCCGACTATGGCTATGTGGGGGCCGCACGCGGAAAGGTCAGCCTCTACAAGGGCAAACAATGCATCGAGATGAACATTCCTGAAGCCGAGGCCATCGACCGCCTGGTCGACTTGATCAAGCAGAACGGCGACTGGCGAGAGCCATAGTGTCGGTCATTGCATGGTAGTATGGGGCGAAGTAGGCCCGGGCGGCACAGCCGACGGCAATATCCTGATTGTCAAACTCCATGCCCACCTGCCGCCCCCGGCTCAATGGCTGATAGTCGGCCTGCTGAATGCTGATGCGACAGTTGTCAAACGTGGTGCCGAGCAGTGCCATCGCGGCCGCACATGCCTCGACATACATGCCAATGCCGCTCTGCAAATGAAATCCCTCATTGGTCATCTGACCCCAGTCGCCATACTGCCCCAGCGCGGTGTGGCGCGCATTCTGCAACGCTGTGCCGCAGGGCAGCAACAGGTCGCAGCAGCCGGTCTGCATCACCTGCATGGACGCCTGCCCGATGGCCTCAAGCATCTGGTCGCTGGTGAGACTCACAGCGACACCACCCTGCTTGAGCGTGCCATTGGTCAGCCGCGCCGACCCGTCGGGATAGGCCGGCGTGACCACCCACGCCAGTCGTCCATGGTAGCCGCTGTCGCGCAGCAGACTCACCATCGGCCGCAAGAAGGGCGAGATGGTGCCGTAGTCGATGCTCTGCGCGCTGACCTGCTGCAGCGTCACACAGTCCCACTGCTCGTCGGCAAGCGCCTGCAGCGTTGTCACCGTGCTGAGACGGCTCCATTGCGGTTGCCCGCTGGTCCACTTGTAGTAGGCCTCGTATGCCCGGCCGGTCTTGAGTGATGTCAGGTGCCAACCCAGGTCAGCACCACCCCGATAGAGGATGCCCACCACAATGTGTGTGCCGGGCGACACTTGCCGCAGCACAAACGGCAGCAGCGCAAAGGCGTCGATCGAATAGCTGTTGCCGATGGCCAGCACACGCAGCGTGTCGGGCTGCCACGACTCGGGCTGGGGCTGGTCGGGCACGATGACTGGCTCATCGCCCTTGTCGATGCCGCAAGCCGTCGCCACAGCCATGAGTGCGAGCATCAACATCAACACATATCTGTACATCATGTCATTATCGCTTTATTTGATGCATATAGTAATGCTTGCGACTGAAGGCGAAGTAGCTGACAATGGCCAGTGCATTGACTGCGACACCGCTCCAGAAGGCGCTGGCATAGCCCAGATGCTCGGCAACAACACCACCCACAATCACACCGACACCGATGCCCACGTCCCAAGCGACAAGGATGGTGCTGTTGGCCGTGCCGCGCTGGTCGTTACGCGCCAGGTTGATCATCATGTTCTGGAACGCTGGCCACAAGTGGCCGTTACCCAGGCCGATGAGCACCGCCGCGCCATAGAATCCCCACAAGTTGGGCATCGCGACAAACAAGGTGTAACCCACAAGCGAGATGCACATGCCCATCGAGGCATTTTGCACCACTCGCCCCTTGCGCAACGCCGACGCACCCTGCAGGCGCGAACACATCAGTCCGACGGCCAGAATCAGGAAGAACGTGCCCGAACTGCTGGTGACACCCATCGTCTCTTTGGCATAGATGGCCAGATAGGTGCTGAGCACACCATAGCTGTAGCCAAAGCCCACCATGTTAAGGAACAGCAACGTGCCGGCCACCAGAAAGAAGCGGTCGAGCGACAAGGCACGCTTGCCCTGCACCAGTGGCCTAGGCTTTAGATGCACCGTGGAGTCAACCCACAACCCAATGCCGGCAATGATGAGCGCCGACCAAAAGAGCACCTCGTAGTTGCCCACCCAGTCAAACAGGTAGATGGCGACTGTGGGACCGGTGGCCATAGCCAGGTTGTTGCTCAGTCCATAGTAGCCGATGCCCTCGGTGCGACGGCTGCTGGGCAGCACATCGATGGCAACGGTGCTGTTCGACACGGTCAAAGCCCCAAATGGCGCACCATGCAACGTGCGGATGATGCCGAACAACAGCAACGAGCCCGCCGCCAGATAGCCGGCAAAAAAGATGAAAAACAAAAAGTAGCACGTGAGCAGCACCTGCCGACGCGGGAATGTGTCGACAAGATAGCCGCTGAACGGGCGAGCAATGAGCGCCGCCACTGTGTAACCACTCAGCACGGCACCTATCACGTCCTTGGTCGAGTGAAAAGTGTCGCTCAGATACAACGGCAGCAAGGGCATCAACAGGTAGAAGGCGAAAAACAACAAGAAGTTTGCCGCACTGACCTTGATAAAATTAGCATTCCATAGTTTTTCAGGCTGATCGGCCATAGTTCAATCCTTTTTTTGAAAGTGCAAAAGTACTGCTAATCGGCCAATGCGACAAGATTTCAAAGCAAAATCATCAAGCCGCGATGCTCGACAGGCTCTTTTCCCTTCCCTTGGCAGGGGAGGGGTAAGGAGAGGGGTTGAGCATCAGAATTGGAAGAGCGGTCGGGGTGGTATGACAACCGCCATGACAGCGCAAAGTGGACCAACACACTCCCCCTAACCCCGTGACACACTCCCCCCGGCCCCCCCGTTCGGTCGGATTTGTAATCCGACCGCATTTGAGTATAAGGATTTGCAATCCGAAATAAGCGCATTATAAATGCTTATACTCAATCCTGCTGGATTGCAAATCCAGCAGAACTAGATCTGCCAGCCCTTCGGGCTTGCTATCGTGGCCACACCCATTTGTGTGGTCGACCCCTCACCTAACCTCTCCCCTATCAGGGGAGAGGGATTTTGCCACACTCTTTTCCCCTCCCCTTTGGGAAAGGGGAGAGGAAAAGAGTGGTTACTATGACACACTGGGGTGTTAAGAAAGCTTAAACCGAGGCGCGCCATGAAAAATATTTCTTAATAAATCGCTGTGGATTCTTGATAATGTTGTACCTTTGCACCCGCAATGCACATACGACGCGTTGCATCAGCCGCAATAGCTCAGTTGGTAGAGCATTTCATTCGTAACGAAAAGGTCGCGGGTTCGAGTCCCGCTCGCGGCTCACGAGCATGACCGCTTTTCCGCCAGCCGGAAAAGCGGTCACTCTTTTTAAAAAACTCCAAGTTTCTAAAGTAGTAGAGAAGTATGGTAGTAAGGCCATAACCATCGGCTGGCGCATACACTGATATGCAAATGATGAATTATAAACTATGAGGTAACGGCATTACTACATTACTACAATACTACTCATAAACACATCAGACAATGATTGAGATCAGTGCACGAGACTTCATGGAACGGCAACCCACATGGCCGATGGTGGCACACACCGACCGCTACTATCTGGCCTTGGCGCGACAGCTGGCAAAGGCGTGGGACGACAGCCTGCTGCTCGAGGCCGTGGACGACGACAGCCGCCGCGACGCGGTGCTGGCCGTCATAGGCTATTTTCAGGACATCGTGGCCGACGCCGGGTTGTGGCGCACGTTCACGCGCCTGCACCAGCAGGAGCACGGCACTGCGCTGCCACACTACACCCGCAGCGACGACTATGTCGACAGCGAGCTGAACGTCGACGACCTGCGCACGGTGCTGCACTACACCCTGGGGCTGCATCACCGCATCGACCCCGCCGACCCGCAACTGCTGGCGCTGGCACAGGTGTTCTACACGCTGCTCGACGAGGTCTATCTCTCAGCCCCGGTGCCGGTCGACCTGCAGCTGCTGCTCGATGTCGACCCGGGTGACGAGGCCGACGCCCACCGCACCTACGACCTAGCCTACTGGCTGTTCTGGAAGAGCTACCTGCTGCGTCCGTGGGCCGAGGCAGCGGCAGCCCAAGCCCATGCCGAGGCGCAGCGCATCATCGCCCAGTGCGGCGACAGCGACGCCACCCCGCTGCTGCACGATCTGAATGACCGCATCATGGAGCGCACCGCCGCCGGTCCGCTGCCGCTGAGCGTTGGCCGCTGGATCGAGGAGATTGTTGGCTGAGTTCGCCCCATCCCACCCTTGCCCCATCCGCGATTACATATACATTTGGCAATCAACTTATTACACCTCCGCCAAACAGCATTCAGAGCAAGAATTTTCGAATTTTTGCAATCGTTTGCGTTATATTTTTGCTGAAATTTTGTTTCTCACCACGCCACTCCTTATTTATAAGGATGTAATTTTGTTGCTCAATTTGAAACAACAAAAACTAATATAACAGACTATGAAACAAGATTTTAAACTCATTACAAAGCTATGGCGCAGCCTGCTGGTGTTCCTCTGCCTGCTGGCCACCACCACCGCCTGGGGCTACGACACTTATTACGCCAAGGGAGACAACACATCGTTTTTCCCGGCACAGTGGAGCAATGACGACAGCCAAAAGATGACTACTACCGATGGTGTCAACTACACCTGGACATCGGGCGAGGTTACTCTGCAAGCTAACACGACTATAACCTACAAGGCACATAATACCACCAAAGACACGTGGCATCCATCAGGAGCCAATGCCACCATCACAGCCACCGAAGCCGGCACCTATGTGTTGACAATCACCTACAAAGTCGGTGATGACAACCCCGTAGCAACACTCAGCCCTGTCATAAACTCATTCTATCTGATGGACAACCACAGCGGTGCTTGGAACATCAACACAGGCACGGCATTTACGGTCAACGGCACGATGGCCAACCTGACTGGTGTAGAACTGACCTATGGCGACTATTTCTTCTTCAGCACCGCACGCGCTGCAAGCGCAGACAACTGGAATAGCATTGCCCCCTATCGCTATGGACCAAGCAGCGGCACCACCACAATGACCTCTGGCGAGACATACACTGCCGCAACCAACAACGGCAATAGCTATCAGCCAGCAAAATCGGGAACTTGGGCATTCGACTACAACCTGGGCAACCACCAGTGGACTGGCACGCTGACGGCAGCACCCGCCGGTGCCAAGTGGTATCTGGTCACCAGCTATGGTGCCAACAACTTCACTTGGAACGATCCCGTCGAAATGGCCCAGTCTGGCAACACGTTCACTGTCACCAAGGCAATGACCGCCGGCGACTACTTCATCTTTGCCCAGCAAGTGGGCACCAGTTGGAACAATGGCACTATCCGCTACACCTGCAACAGTGGCGATGAAACCATCGCGGCAGGCACTACCTACAGTGCCACTCGCCATGGGAACAATGCCTACCGTGTGCCCACTAGCGGCACTTGGACGTTCACCTACAATTACCTCACCGACCAGTGGAGCGCAACTTATTCAGCCATTGACACCAACACTGGCGAGATGTACCTCATCGGACAGGCCAATGGCAACCCCTGGCAGGCAAACATGGGTCTGAAAATGACCGCCTCGGGCAGCGTGTTCACGCTCAGGAATGTGCAGATCATCGCTGGTGCCGAGTTTGCATTTGCCACAAAATTGGGTACGAACGAGGCAGACTGGAGCGGCTTGAACCTGTATCGCTACACCTCGGCGGCTACTGACGGCGCTTGGCTAGTGACTAACGATATGACCAACAAGGACAATCCACAGACACTGAACCTATTGTCGCACAATGGAGCTGACAAAAACTTCAAGATGGAACACACAGGCCGATATAACATCACCGTCAACTGGAGCGACCCAGCCCACCCCACTGTGACTATTGTACGGCAAGGTGAGGTTTACCCGTCGCTGTATATGCTGGGTGGGCCCAAGAGTTGGGCTGGCAACGATGGCACTGAGTTCTACACCACCGATGGTCTAACATACACGGCCAACATGACGCTCGAGCACAACACCTACTTCCAGTTTGTCACTCAGATGGGCACAAGCCACGACAACTATCCTGGCAATGACTATCGCTTTGGTCCCGCTCAGAACGACACAGAAATCTCCGATGACAACCTCAACCAGTCTCTGTCGCTCACAAAAAACACTAATAGTTTCAAGATGACCATTGATGGCATCTTCAAGGTGACAGTAATTGCAGAGCGCAACGATGGCGGGCTGACACCTAAAACCGTTACGTTACAAAAAATTGCCTCGGTGGGCAATGAGACCATCATTCACCTGGAGAAGACCGGAAATGTCAGCAATCCAGTACTGCATGCCTACAACAAGGAGCGGTATAACCAAACTTATGGCGGCAATTCAATCCACATCGACCGTCCCAGCAAGGATGATCTGATCAACACCCGCGAGGCGCTCACCGTCCATGAGTTGAACGACACGACGACAGGCGACGGACGCTTGTGGTGGTCATGGAAGGTGGAGAACGCCATTGCCGATTTCTACTTCACACGCGACGAGAATGTAACCGACAGCGAGATTCAGTGGCGCCGCGCTGGCGAGTTGTTCTTCACTTGGTCCGATGACGGTTCTGAACTGAACGACTACACCCGTGACTATTATGCCGCAGCAGCCCAAGAGATTGCCGACTGCGCTACCATGCTTGAGGGACACTATTACGTCTACTTCACCAACACACCAGGTTGGAACCAAGTGTTCTGCCATGCATGGTACACCGACAACAACAATCCACCTGCCAACCACGACATGCTCACACCACCGCACAAGCCCGAAACCGTGGACAACAATGGGGCGATGTATCCCGGTGCCCTATGCACTCTTGTGGGCTATGACAAAGACGGCTATGAGGTGTGGCGCTACGACTTCGGCTTGCTCAGCGAGATGGAGCATTTGCCCACAGGCGTGATTTTCAACAACGGCATTCAGTCGGTCAAGCTCAAGGACGAGCAAGGCGAAGACATACGAGTGCTGTACGACTTCAGCACCGGCCTTGAAACCACCATGGGCAAGTACCAGACAGGTGACTTTGTGGCCAAGAACGGCGGAAACTATGATTATTGCGGCATGATTTCGTTGGGCCGATCACTGGGGAATATCATCCGCAACGGCATTGTCGATGGCCCTCCCTACACCATCGAGGACGACATTGAGGCCATTTGGCTCGATGAGAACGCAGTCACTGAGCTTGAGGACGGCACTGTCTATGGCGCGCTCTACTGCAAAGACCAGAACAACTTTGTATCGACAAGTTATGTCGAGAAGTCGCTGCAACAAGAAGGCGAGACAGATTATGTCATCGGCACCACCAACCTGATGGGCAGCAAGACCCGCTATGACCAGAGCAACTGGGTGAAACTGACTTTAAGCCGCGTCAACACGGAATTTGCCGGAATGGACAAGAATGCCCAAATAGCTTACCTGCGCACACTGGTGGGCAATGTACTCAAGGCCGAGACCGTCACCGGACAGCTGGTCAATAATAAGAATCCTGAGATGCGCATCACCGAACGTCCTGTCACTGGCCGCACGTCGACCTATTCGGCCGATGACAACGTCAACGTGTTTGTCACGGGCAGCTTTGTGGGTAGCCAGGTGGGTGGTCCCGAGGGTCATGCAGAGGGACGTCCTTACTTCTTTGTTACTCCCAAGCCGCAAGAGTACGCGCTGATCACCTGGGCTGTGTATGGCGGCAATGACGAGTTCTTTGTGCCGACGTGCCACACCTACACCAACACCAACTACTTTGCCTGGATGAACGAGCCTGACTTGAACGGCTACTTCAAGGTGCAGTGGGACCTGATGCAGAAACCGGGATGGATGGAGCAAGGCGTCAACGGCAACGGTCAGAATACCGGTCAAGCCTATAAGTTCCATGCCATCATCCGGCTGGCCGACGAGAGCACGACAACTGGCGACTCGCGCCGCCGTGCCGAGTCGCAGCCCTACAAGCCCGGAGCAGCTCAGACCAAGTATGTGGTGTCGCCCATCGACATCAGCAAAGAGCCGGGCTGGGTGGTGACCTCAGTGACCGACGTGCAGTCGTCCAAGGCGGTGAAAGCCGTGCGCTACTACAACGTGGCTGGCATGGTGAGCGACACACCTTTCGACGGCATGAACATCATCGTGACCGAGTATAACGACGGCACACAGCAGACGAGCAAGGCCGTCTATTGATCAGACATCCATTATTAGCAACGACCGCCAGGCCCAAATAGCCTGGCGGTCGTTGTCCATTGAGGGGAGGGAGGTGAACACCAGAGTTGGTAACCAACTCCCCTCCTAAGATAGGACCAATGGTGCAAGCCGAACGCATAGTGAGAACTTGTTCGCACTGTGCCCCGTTCGGTCGGATTTGTAACCCGTTCGGTCGGATTTGTAATCCGACCGCATTTGAGTATAAGGATTTGCAATCCGAAATAAGCGCATTATAAATGCTTATACTCAATCCTGCTGGATTGCAAATCCAGCAGAACTAGAGCCCATTGATGCTGGAAGAGCGGGAGGGGGTGGTATGACAACCGCCATAACAAGGAAAAAATTGCCTGACACACTCCCCAAAACCCCGTGACACACTCCCCCCGGCCCCGTGACACACTCCCCCCGGCCCCCTCTAACTTAGAGGGGGAGCTGCTCAACTTTGAGGGGGAGCTGCTCAACTTAGAGGGGGAGCTGCTCAACTTAGAGGGGGAGCTGCTCATGTCGGTTCACGGCAGGGACACGGCTTGCCACGCCTGCGTCAGGCAACGATGGCTCAAAACCCCACCCCTACCCCTCCCCTTTGGGAAAGGGGAGGGGATGCGGCCTGGGTATGCGTCAGGCTACCGAGAACTTGCGGTGGCTCAAAACCCCTCCCCTTTGGGAAAGGAGAGGGAGCTGGCCGAGCTAACGTGCTGACATAGGTGACAGAAAAAATTACCGCCAGGCTGTGGTAGCCTGGCGGTAATTGTGCATTATGCAATGACTATAGTCCGCGTCCGTGGCAATTCTTGTACTTCTTGCCGCTGCCGCATGGGCAGGGGTCGTTGCGGCCCACCTTGGGCGCGGCGTTGACGATGGGTGCCGTGGGGCGTTGCGGAGCGCGCGACGCGCCACGTGCCGCTGCCTGCTGCGCACGCGCGTTGGCGGCTACGGCATCCTCCTGTCCTCCGCCGCGGCTCTCCTGATAGCGCGGCTTGCGCTGCGGCATCTCGCGCTCCTGCACGTTCTGCTCGACAGTCTGCTGCACCGGAATCTGGCCGCGCATCAAAATCGACACCGTCTTGGCGTTCATCTCGCCCACCATCTGCTTGAACATATTGAACGACTCGACCTTGTAGATCACGAGCGGGTCTTTCTGCTCATAGCTGGCGTTCTGCACACTCTGGCGCAGCTGGTCCATCTCGCGCAGGTGCTCCTTCCAGCTCTCGTCGATGGTGAGCAGCATCAGTGCCTTCTGCCAAGCCTTCTGCAGCGACTTGCACTGCGTCTCGTATGCCTCCTTGATGTCGATGACGATGCCATACACGCGCTTGCCGTCGGTGATGGGCACACGGATGAGTCCCTGTGGCTCCATGCCGTTGGCCTGCTGCTCGGCCACGATGTTCTGAATCACCGGGTTGGCCACCTCGCTCAGTCGCTCGGTCTTGCGGTTGAATGCCTTGAGCACCTCGTCATAGAGCATGTCGACCTTGTCCTGCTTGTCGGCGCGGCGGAAGGTCTCCTCGTCGATGGGAGTCTCGATGGCGTAGGTGCGCAGCACCTGCATCTTGTAGTCCTCATAGTCGTCGGGGCCGAAACGCTCGGTGATGTCCTCGACACTGTCATAGAGGGTGTTGATGATGTCCAGGCCGATGCGCTCGCCGATGAGGGCATGGTGGCGCCGGGTGTAGATGACCTTGCGTTGTGCGTTCATCACATCGTCATACTCCAGCAGGTGCTTGCGGATGCCGAAGTTGTTCTCCTCGACACGCTTCTGCGCATTCTCGATGGCGTTGGTCACACGACGGTCCTCGATGGCCTCGCCGTCCTTGAGTCCGAGGAAGTCGAGCATCTTGACCACCTTCTCGCTGGCGAACAGACGCATGACCTTGTCCTCAAACGAGACAAAGAACACACTCGAACCCGGGTCGCCCTGACGACCCGAACGGCCGCGCAGCTGGCGGTCGACACGGCGCGACTCGTGGCGCTCGGTGCCGATGATGGCCAGTCCGCCGGCCTCCTTGACCGCGGGGCTGAGCTTGATGTCGGTACCACGACCGGCCATGTTGGTGGCGATGGTGACCACACCCTTTCCGTCGACCTGCTGTCCGGCCTGTGCCACGATGTCGGCCTCGCGCTGGTGCAGCTTGGCGTTGAGCACCTGGTGCGGGATGTGGCGCAGGTTAAGCATGCGGCTAAGCATCTCGCTGATGTCGACCGATGTCGTACCCACCAGCACCGGACGGCCCTGATTGCGCATCAGCTCAATCTCGTCGATGACAGCGTGGAACTTCTCCTTGGCGGTCTTGTAGACGCGGTCGGGCATATCGTTGCGGATGACCGGCTTGTTGGTGGGGATGGTGACCACATCCAGCTTATAGATGTCCATAAACTCGCCCGCCTCGGTCTCGGCCGTACCGGTCATACCGGCCAGCTTGTGATACATGCGGAAGTAGTTCTGCAGCGTGATGGTGGCGAATGTCTGAGTGGCCGCCTCGACGTTGACACCCTCCTTGGCCTCGATGGCCTGGTGCAGTCCGTCGCTGTAGCGGCGTCCCTCCATGATGCGTCCCGTCTGCTCGTCGACAATCTTGACCTTGCCCTCCTCATCGACGATATACTCCTCGTTGATGTTGAACAGGGTGTAGGCCTTGAGCAGCTGGGTGACGGTGTGCACGCGCTCGCTCTTGAGCGTGTAGTTCTGCAGCAGCTCGTCCTTCTTGGCCACCTTCTCTTCCTCGCTGATGTTCTCGTTGGAGACCTGCGAGAGCTGTGTGGCGATGTCGGGCAGGACAAAGAACTCGGGGTCGTCGGTGCCCTTGGTGAGCACGTCGATGCCCTTGTCGGTCAGCTCGACAGTGTTGTTCTGCTCCTCGATGATGAAGTAGAGCGGATCGGTCACGATGGGCATGTCACGGCTGTTGTCCTGCATATAGAATGCCTCGGTCTTGAGCATGGCGGCCTTGACGCCCTCCTCGCTGAGGAACTTGATGAGCGGCTTGTATTTGGGCAGTCCCTTGAAGGCACGATAGAGCAGCAGGGTGCCCTCTTTCTGCACCTTCTCGTCGTCGCTGGCCATCATCTTCTTGGCATCGACCAGCAGCTTGGTCACAAGCTCGCGCTGGGCGCGGTAGACACGCTCGACATTGGGTTTGTATTCGTTAAACATCTGGTCCTCGCCCTTGGGCACGGGACCTGAGATGATGAGCGGCGTGCGGGCGTCGTCGATCAGCACCGAGTCGACCTCGTCGACGATGGCATAGTTGTGCATGCGCTGCACCATGTCCTCGGGGCGCATGGCCATGTTGTCGCGCAGATAGTCGAAACCAAACTCACTGTTGGTGCCGAACGTGATGTCGCAGTTATAGGCGGCGCGACGCTCGGCCGAGTTGGGCTGCGTCTTGTCGATGCACGCCACCGACAGTCCGTGGAACTGATAGAGCGGTCCCATCCACTCCGAGTCACGCTTGGCCAGATAGTCGTTGACGGTGACCACATGCACGCCATTGCCTGTGAGTGCGTTGAGGAAGACGGGCAGCGTAGCGACGAGGGTCTTTCCCTCGCCGGTGGCCATCTCGGCAATCTTGCCCTGATGCAGCACCGTGCCGCCGATGAGCTGCACATCATAGTGTATCATGTTCCACACGGTGTCGTTGCCGCCGGCCACCCAGTGGTTGTGATAGATGGCTTTGTCACCGTCGATGTCGACAAAGTCCTTGCCCTCGGCGGCCAGGTCGCGGTCCATCTGCGTGGCAGTCACCACGACATCCTGGTTCTGAGCGAATCGGCGGGCGGTCTCCTTGACGATCGAAAACACCACGGGCAGCACCTCGTTGAGCTTGTCCTCGAGAATCTCGAGGATTTCCTTCTCGATTTTATCGACTTTTTCCCACAGCGGCTCGCGCTTGTCGTAGTCGAGCGTCTCGATCTCGGCCTTGATGCGGCCAATCTCATCGCGCTTGTCCTGCACAGCATCGCGCAGCTGCTGCCGGATGTCGGTGGTGCGCTGTCGCAACGCGTCGTTGTCGAGCGCCTCGACCTCGGGGTATGCGGCCTTGATGTTGTCGACGATAGGCATCAACTTCTTCAGGTCGCGGTCAGACTTTGTTCCAACCAGTGATTTCAGAAAATCTATAAATCCCATATTATTTTTAGTAAACGAGTTAACAAGTCAGCAAGCAGACAAGTCGCATGGCGCGGGCTTACGGACACGCCGCAAACAGCGGTGAGTGCCACTGCAGCCTATTTCCTGTCTGATTAAGCGACAAAGGTACGAAATTATTAGGAACTACACCTAATTATTTACAAAAAAATTGATTGAACGCAGTGCTGTGACAGGCATCAGCGCAAAGAAGGCAGCATTGGCCTGCTGCGGCAGCCACACCCACACCAACATCGTCAGCACCACCACCGCCAGGTTGGCCAAGTGATAGACACGCAACACGCGCCGCAGACCACCGAACCACACGCCGATGGCCGGCAGCAGCATCAACGGATTGACCCACAACGCATTGTAGTTTGGAAAAGTAGCCTCTCGCACCGAGCAGAACATGAGGAAGAAGAGCACGCAGCCCACCAGGCCGTAGGCAGCAAACACCACCGTGTCAAACCATCGCGTGACGCGACGGCGACGCATGTCGCGCACGGTCATCAACACGGTCAGCGCCAGCAACAGGCATGCTGCCGTCGAGGGACCGAGGTACCATGGTGTGGGAGGCAGCACGGTGCCCTGCTCGCTGCCGTCGACCACCACCTGCGTGTCGCTCACCAGCGGCACAGCACCCTGGCCGCGATCGACCGTGGCATGGTCGTAGGCCTGCATCAGCGCCATGGGGATGAACATGCGCTGGCGCACGTCCAGTGGCCGGTCGAGGTCGGATCCAAGCACCAGGTCAATGCCAAATTGCTGCCATGGATAGTTGCGGGCATAATGTGACATCATGTCACGATAGGTGACAAAATCGGCTACCGGAGCATAATGCAGCTTGTCGCCCAATGCCATCTCGATGATGTCGCGGGGACGTGTCGAGCAGTTGTCGCCCAGATACTGATAGACGTAGGTGTTGTTGCCGGGCTGCGAGTTGACGATGAGGTAGTCGCGCACGCGCATCGCCTCGTCCTGGGTGAGGTTGAGCTTCTGCTCGACCATGCGGCGCCCTTCCATGCCGACGGTGGCATATTGCGGCGGAAGCGCCGCACACAGATACTCGGCATCGCCACGCACAAAACGATAGACAAAGTGCGGCGTGTTGAAGTCAAACACACCGTAGTTATAGTAGCAGTCGGCCGTGCCCTGCGTCACACGCAGCTCGGTGTGCCCATAGAGCGAAAACACCTCGCCGCCAGGATAGAACGTGACGAGCCTCACCTCGATCGAGTCGGGTTGCGACACGCCGCTTGTGGCGACTGCCGCCTGTGTGGCCACAGCCTGCCACAGCATCAGCGCCGTCACGACAGCCCAGAGCCTTGGGTTGAACGAATGAATGGTCATAACAAATTTAAAAATGTGCACAATTGGTCATTACATTTTTAAATATGTGCAACAATGATGCCAATCGGCCTTTGTGACAGAATGGCTCTGTCAGCCAACACCATGCTGAGTCGCGCCGACACCATCATATCTGAAAAAAGGCCTGCGCTCGGCTGTTCCGGGCGCAGGTCTCACGGTCTTAGTTAATGGAAAATATAGAAAGGTTATATGTCGTTCAGAATTAGGTGTCGATGTTGGCTGTGGCGGCGTTCTCCTCGATGAACTTGCGGCGCGGCTCGACATCCTCACCCATCAGCATTGAGAACACACGGTCGGCCTCGGCGGCGTCGCTGATGTTCACACGCTTGAGCATGCGGTTCTCAGGATCCATGGTCGTTTCCCACAACTGTGTGGAGTTCATCTCACCCAGACCTTTGTATCGCTGCACGTGCACCTTGCTCTCGTCACCGTTGGCATACTTGTCGATGTACTGCTGCTTCTGCATGTCGTTCCAGCAATACTCCTCGTTGGTGGCCTTGCCTGCGCGCATGATCGACATGCGGTAGAGTGGCGGGTTGGCGATGTAGAGATACCCGTTCTCGATAATGGGGCGCATGCGCCTGAAGAAGAAGGTCATCAGCAGCGTGGCGATGTGCTTACCGTCGACATCGGCATCGGTCATGATGATGATGCGATGATAGCGCAACTTGCTCAGGTTGGCCTCCTTGGGGTCCTCCTCGGTGCCGATGGTGACACCCAGTGCGCGGAAGATGGTGACCACCGACTCGCTCTCATAGACCTTGTGGTCCATCACCTTCTCGACATTGAGGATCTTGCCTCGCAGGGGCAGGATGGCCTGGAACTTGCGGTCGCGGCCCTGCTTGGCGGTGCCGCCTGCCGAGTCACCCTCGACCAGGAACAACTCGCTCAGCGCGGGGTCCTTCGACGAGCAGTCGGCCAACTTGCCGGGAAGCCCACCGCCGGCCAGCGGCGACTTGCGCTGCACACGGGCGCGTGCCGTCTCGGCAGCATGGCGTGCCGTGGCGGCCAGGATGATTTTCTCGACGATGGCCTTGGCCTGGCTGGGGTGCTCCTCAAGGTAGATGTTGAGCGCCTCGCGCAGGCTGGTCTCGACAGCACCGATGACCTCGGTGTTGCCCAGCTTGGTCTTGGTCTGTCCCTCAAACTGCGGCTCAAGCACCTTGACCGAGATGACTGCCGTCAAGCCCTGACGGAAGTCCTCAGGCTTGATCTCGACCTTCACCTTGTCAAGCATCTTGCTATCCTCGGCATATTTTTTCAGGGTTGAGCCCAAGCCGCGGCGGAAACCCGTCAAGTGCGTGCCACCCTCGATGGTGTTGATGTTGTTGACGTAGGAGTAGATGTTCTCGTTGAACGACGTGTTGTAGGTCATTGCCACCTCAACAGGTATGTCGCCCTTGTTGGTGCTGATGTGGATCACATCGTCGATGAGTGCCTCCTTGCTGGCGTCGATATAACGTACAAACTCGTCGAGTCCGGTCTTGCTGTAGAATGTCTCGCTGTGCGGATTGCCCTGCTCATCCTTGTTGCGCAGGTCGGTCAGCGTGAGCTTGACACCGGCGTTGAGATAGGCCAGGTCGCGCAGTCGCGTGGCCAGGATGCTATACTCATAGACGGTGCTCTGGAAGATTTCGGCATCGGGATGAAACAGCACTGTGGTGCCGTGATCCTCCTCGGCGCAGTCGCCGATGACGGTCACCTCGGCCTTGGGCTTGCCCTTGCTGTATTCCTGCATGTAGACCTTGCCACCACGGCGCACCTCGGCGCGCAGGTAGTCGCTCAGGGCGTTGACGCAGCTCACGCCCACGCCGTGCAGGCCGCCTGACACCTTATAAGACCCCTTGTCAAACTTGCCACCGGCATGGAGGACAGTCATGACGACCTCCAGTGCGCTCTTGTGCAGCTTCTCGTGCTCGTCGACGGGGATGCCACGGCCATTGTCGCTCACCCGGATGCTGTTGTCCTCGGTGATGACCACATCGATGGTGTCGCAAAATCCGGCAAGAGCCTCGTCAATCGAGTTGTCGACCACCTCGCTCACAAGGTGATGCAGACCCTTGACGTGGGTGTCGCCTATGTACATGGACGGGCGCTTGCGAACGGCCTCAAGCCCTTCGAGCACCTGTATATTACTCGCGGAATACTGTTCTTCTTCTTGTTCGATATTATAATCTTCTGCCATAAATCTGGTTTGTGTAGAGGGGCAAGCACAGCCTCCCTCTTAAAAGCATACAAAATTACTACAATTCCACCACATAGCAGCGAAATCATACCTTAAAAAAAGCAAAAAAGCAAGGTAAGAGGAATGTCATGCCAATGCAGCCAACATCAGGCCTAGCGCAACAGCTCGCCGATGGTGGTGGTGAGGTTGAACATCATGGTCGTTGCACCGGTGTGAGGCTGGGCCAGCGCGACGCCGAAACCGAACGCCTTGACACGCAGCCCGGCGCCGATCGAGAAGCCCGACAGGAAGTTGCGGTTGTAGGTCGACATGTCGGTGCGCGTGCGATAGTTGTAGCCCAAAGCCAGATAGATGTTGTCCTTAGGCAGAATCTCGACACCGAACACCAGATGGCGCAGCAGGTTGCTGCCGAACGACTCTTTTTCGATCAGGTTGCTGCGCGGGTTGTTCTTGTCCTGCGGAGTGAGGTACGGCGACTTCCACTTGGTCAGCCCGTAGGCCGTGAGCGACAGCCGCAGCGGCAGGCCCGTGAAGGTCTTGCTCACACCGATCTGGATGTCCCAGGGCAGCGGGTCCTTCTTGTCGTTGAACTTCTTGATCTGTCCGCCCAGGTGCTTGGCGACAATCGACGCCGACACCTCGTGGTCGGGGTTATAGTAGTTGACGCCCAAGTCGGCAGCAATGGCATTGGCGCTGAACGTCTCATACTTTGAGTGCAGAAACTTGACGGTGATGCCTCCGCGCAGATACTCGTTGATGTCATGGCTATACGTCACATTGAAAGCGAGGTCGCTGGCGCTGAACTTGCCGGTCGACACGCCGGTGATGTCATAGCCCTCCATCGACCCGTAGCCATAGTGCTGGATGCCCACGGCAAACGCCCCGTGCTCGCCGATGCCCTGGCCATATCTTGCGCCCATAAAGTTGCTGCCGCCCAGATATCGCATATAGTTGATGCCGACCTGCTTGTCGATTTCGCCTCCCATGAGGGCGGGGTTCTGCTCGACTAGGTTGATGTCGTCGTCGATGATGGTGATGTTGTGCCCACCCACGGCATAGACGTGGCTCGACACAGGCACGCTCAAGAAATTATAGGCGTTGGTGCCATCCTGCGCCTGGCACACCAGTGCCAAGCCCAGCACGAGCATCACGATGATATGTAGTCTGCGATAATTCACGCGCATTCTTTCGTCATTATGTTGTTCTGTCTATCTTAACGCAAAAAAAAGGCAAATCGTATGTAATGCGACTTGCTTTTTTGGAAATATCTGGCGCGTTTTCTGCGTCCTACAGCCTGAAGGCGATGGGCAGCACACAACGCACGGCCACCGGATGGCCGTCCACTTTACCGGCCTTCCAGCGGGGCATCTCGTTGATGACCCGCAACGCCTCGCGGTTGAGCGACTCGTCCTGTGTGCCACGGATGACACGCGCATTGCTCACCCTGCCGTCGGTGCCGACAATGAAGCTGCAGATCACACGACCTTGCACACGATTCTTGTAGGCATGATAGGGATACTCCCGTGTCTTGTTGACAAAATTAATCAAGCCATGCTCGCCACCGGGAAACTGCGGCTGCACGTCGACATAGTCAAACTCATAGACCTCGATGGCATCGTAGGGGGCACGATTGGGCGACATCGGGTTGACCGTTGTCACATGACGCACCTGCGCCACCGCGACCAGAGTGGCCACTGCACACAGGAGGATGAGTATGTTGATGCGCTTGAGCATTGCAATTTGTCAGTTTTTCGGTTGCAAATATAGCAGTGAAATTGCAATTGTCAAGCAATTTGGCTGAAAAATTGAAAATGATTAAGTTTGTTTTATGAATTTTTACCGATTGTAGGCTAGTTTCCGAAAATTTTTACAAATATTTTCAGTCAACCCACACAGGATGTCTATTCACCGATTCCTCTTTTTCCCTGAAGGTGTATCATAATTGTGAATGCTGGTCGAAGACCAGCGCGACCCCGACGGGGTCGAACTAAGCTAACCCCACGTCTCGCTCGTCGAACCCCGAAGGGCTCGGGGAGATAGCAAAGCGCGT
>Ga0256404_1005502_pt1 | contig 22320 bp, 18 predicted proteins | sample RumenRJG_01DNA_FD_185990 | JGI IMG/M metagenome (GOLD analysis project Ga0256404, IMG submission 185990) | Bovine rumen microbial communities from Lethbridge, Alberta, Canada - RJG_01 | ecosystem: Host-associated > Mammals > Digestive system > Stomach > Rumen | place: Canada: Alberta | collected...
AGGAAAATCCAAAAGTTTAGATTTTCCCACAATGCTTATCTTTTGGTCTTTGGTTCGGAATAGTGTAGTGCTGGCGGTCTATCTCTTGTTTTCGGTTGCTTGCTTCCTTACCGTACATGAGCATTTTGCAAGGGGTTGTTTCTGGTGCGCCACGGGAGACTCGAACTCCCAACCTACTGATTCGTAGTCAGGTACTCTATCCAATTGAGCTAGTGGCGCTTACGCATCTCACGTACCTTTTAATTATAGCGTGTTTAATGGCATTTGTCAAAGGGTTTTTCCATAAGTTCAGGATGTTTTTCATAAATTTACGATGATTTAAGAGCCTGCCTTTTGGTTTGCCATACAGAGTTCTGGCTGATTCTTGGAACGATCATGAGATCGTTGACTGATGCCTGTGCCCAGGGATTCGGCCGATCTCGAATCCCGCTGCCGCAGGGTCCCGGACGAAACGCCTGAAAAGACCGCACCCCGTATCGTTGTCGTACAATACGGGGTGCGGCGCGTGTTTAAGGATAAACGATATGAGTTGTTATGCAGTGATAGCGTCTTCTTTCTTTACGTTCTTTTTCAGCTGTACGTCCGGTTCCTTCGGCAGGTGGAACAGCGGGATGAAGCGGTCCAGACCGGTGAAGGTCAGGATCAGCAGTGAGGCTACCGCGATGATCGCCATGAAGTTATACCGGATGAAATCGGTGTTCGCGAATTTGTACAGCGGGTAAACGTTGGCCGCAATTCCTACGTAGAATGCGAGGTAGACGTGCCACGGAATCAGCTGAGAACCGAATACGCCCATGGCATCGCCGAAGGTTGCGTTTCTGAGCTTGATACGGTACATATCTTCTTCGCTCGCTTCGATATTCTCTTCCGCGATATCTTTGATAATCGGTCCGACCGTTACGATCTGCGCCATTTCGTCGGACAGGATCGCGTTACCGATGATGCACAGCAGTCCGTTGCAGGTCATCAGCTGGCGTACGTTCCTGGAAATCGCAACGATGCCCTTGGCAATCGGGTCGAATGCGTTCATAGCAGCCATGATTCCGCCGAACGCGGCAACCCACATCATCATGACGACAACCCAGGAACCGGCGTCAGAGAATCCGCTCATGCACATATCCAGGTACTTCTGCAGACCGCCTTTGGCGAAGGACGTGGTTCCGGCCGGAAGCCCCAGGATGTAAGCGGACAGGATTCCGGAGCCGATGCAGATGAAGGTGTTCAGACCGATGACTGCCAGGACGATAACCAGAATCAGCGGGATGATCATGTACATTGCGACCGCGTTGTCAGTGCCGACCTGTGAAAGCAGGTCCACAGCCTGAGGACGCTTTGTCTTCAGGTACTCCATGGCGCTGTCCGGAATTGTGGACATGACGGCGGAGGTGTCTGCGTGCGTCGTGGGCAGGCCCATGACGATTCCCGCGATGATAAAGCAGATTGCCGCTGCGATCAGGCACATGATGGACCATACTCCCTGATACCGGATACGGTCGATGACTTCAACGCCCTGAATACCGGAGGATACGATCGTCGTATCGGAAATCAGACCGATGTTGTCGCCGAAGCATGCGCCGCCCGCAGTCGCGCAGGTAACCAGCAACAGACAGCCGTCCGTTGTGCAGGACGGGTCTACGATGTGGCAGAGCCACAGGAAAATCGGCGCACAGGCTGCGAATGTTCCCCAGGAGGTTCCGGTCGCAACAGACAGAACTGCGGTGGACAGCAGTCCGACAACGGCGATGTAACGGGCAGTGATACCCGCCTTCAGCGCCAGATTAATAACAGAGGCGCCGACGCCGGTGGACATGAATGAGTTCGCCATTGCGTAAGCGAACATCAGAATAAATAACGCTACAATAATGTTGGTAACGCTTTTGATGGCGGCAGACTGGCATTCCTTGAATGTCAGGTGCTCGGTGAAACGCGCGATGATAATTGCGGCGATGGTTGCCAGCGGCGCAGCGATCAGCGCGTCCTGCCCGGCGATCATGAGCCCCGCAAGGACGATGATCGGCAGGAATTTGATAATTGCTTTCAGGATTTTCATTCTCCCTCTCCTCGTTGATTAGTGATAACAAATAACAACTCGTTATATTTTTAACGCAAGACTTGTGCCATGACGGCAGGATCGGATAAAACGAGTCGATTCCAAGACGATTCGTCTCAGGTTGTGAGAATATGCGGACAGACAGAGAACGGATCCCTGGAATGAATCGAAAAAAACAGATATTGAATTGGAAGCGACCCATAAATGGAATTTATCAAAATAAAACGACCCGTAAACGGGTCAGAAATATGAAGAAGTATAAAAACCGCACTGTGAATCTCTGTTGCGAGATCCACAAGCGCGGTTTCCGAGTGCTTTATCATATTGCAGCTATTATATCAGAGCTATTTACATCAGAACTTCCGTCACGAGTGTGAAATCATCTGAAAGAATTCCTTAAAGGTGATCGGTGCCTGAAAGGCCTCCTGCATGATGTAGGCCGCCAGACCCAGCGTTGCTACGATAATCAGGAACGCGAAGATTATAATTCTGATAAATTTCCACATTATATTACCCTCACTAACAGCCGTTACGGCTTCATTGCTTCACTAATGGACAAGCCATGTGATGACGAACAGCAGTACGGAGAAAGCTGCGAAGCAGTAGGAAATAATTCTCCAGAGCTTGTACTGTTTGTCCAGCTTGGTTCTCTCTTCGGGAGATGGTTCTGCTGTGGCGAGAGCCAGAGCTTCCACATCCAGAGCCTCCTGCGGGATCGGACGCTTGCGTACGTAGATCAGGTAGTATGCAATCGCCAGAACGTCCCAGATGATGTTGTACCAGATGGCGACAGGGTCGTAAGCCAGAACCAGCAGAATCGCGAATGTGATAATGCTGAACCATGCACCGAAGGTACCGGCCGGGCACTTCCACGGTCTCGGAAGATCGGGCTCCTTCTTACGCAGCATCAGGAACGAAAGGTAACCGATGATGTAGCACTGAATCTGGTTGTAGGAGCACATCATGGCAACGATCTTGATGGATCCGGAAAGAATGAAGAAGATTCCCAGAACGCCGCAGAGAACGACCGCACGGTGCGGGCTCTTGTATTTCGGATGAACTTTGCCGAAGTATTTCGGGAAGTTGCCGTCTTCTGCCATGATATAAATGTAACGCGCTGGTCCGGCGATACAGGGGTTCATGGTAGAGAAGTCGCCGCCGAGAGTGATGCCCAGGCACAGGATGATCAGAGGAAGACCGACGATTCCTGCATACTGCATCGCAGACGCATACGGTGCCGCAGCGGTGTACAGGTCCGGAATGTGCTCGGACGGTGTCAGTGCACAGAGGAACCACTGGAACAGCAGGTTAACGGCCAGAACGCAGAACGGTGAGATCAGCAGTGCTCTCGGCAGAGTAATCTGCGGGAATTTGACCTCGGAGCCCATTCCGACGATGGTTTCAAATCCGAAGAAGCACCAGAGCACCAGCAGTACAGCCTGTGCGAATGCGTTTACTTCGTGGGGGATTCCTACGCCTGCGACCAGCGTGGTAACGCTGGAGAAATCTGCTCTGGCCAGCACAGTGGCAAACCATACCAGAGAGCAGGCCCAGAAGAAGAACATGAAGAAGTTCTGTGTCTTACCGTTCATTTCGATTCCTCTGTAGGAAATTACAGTAAACAGAATGAACAGTCCGATAGCGGGCATGATCTTCCACAGGAAGAGGTTCATATCCACATTCCCCTGGAACAGGTCGATCAGGGAATAATCGTTGTCGTCCGTCGGAATGTGCATTCCGCATGCGTTCAGCAGTCTTACGAAGTAGTTGGAGAACGCCATGGATTCAGACGCGCCGATGCCGATCTGCGCCAGTGTGTAGTTCCAGCTTTCAAATACAGCAACAGGATAGTTGATTGCACGCTTGGCAAAGGAATACGTTCCTCCTGCCAGCGGCAGCGCCGCTCCCATTTCACCGTACATTGCGCACGGCCAGAGAATGAGAACGAACGAAATCAGTGATGCGAGAATAACGGTGCCACCCATAAGTCCGACGATCTGCGAACCTACGGTGAACAGTCCAACGCCGATGACAGCGCCGGCTGTTATGGTGACGCATTCCGCAAGTCCCAGAGTCCTGCTTAGGGATTGGGATTGAGCTTTGTCATCCATAAGATAATACCTCCTTACAAAAATAACAACTAATGGAAAACATATTATATATATAGTTCAGTTATATATATACGAATCAATGTGCGGCTCCGGAAGACGCTTCCTCCGGGGAGTTCCGCATCTGCTCCTGCTGCAGCCGGGAGGCCTTGAGCCGTCTGCGCTGGCTGAAGTAGGGAAACATGAAAACAATAGTGGGAATGTTGAAGGTGAGCCACATCCGCAGACAGAACAGGCCGAGACCTTCATACTGACCGGGAGCCGATACAAACAGAGGACGGATCGCGAGGATTGTGGCGGCGACAAAGCATGCAACCGGAATGAGAAGTCCCGGATAGCGGCTCCTGAGTCCGCTGAGATATTTTTGCAGACTGATGATCAGATACATTGCGACAAGTGCCGACGGCAGAATGATGACCATCTGATTTGTACTCATATTCAATAAAGCCTGCATCTTTGCGCTCTCCTTTCTCTGCACCTCTGGTTTACGCATGGTTCTGAAGTAATCTGTATGCGAAATCCCCGCAGTATGTGGGGATTCTGAATTTTATCTGAAGTTTCCAGAAATATTACATACAAATTTTATACTTCTTTCCGAATAAAGACATAGTACAAAGCGGAAATTGACAGAAAAAAATGAAAGTGATATGATTAAATTATAAAAATACAGTTCCGATTTTTACTAATAATATAGCTATCATATCGACCATCGGTGCTGCGGATATAAGATGCAGGATGATGTGAGGACAGGAGGCGACGGGAGGCGATATGGCATACTTTATCAGCGACAGACAGGCCTTGGCATCGGATCGGGAGCGTTCGGCCTATACGCCTTTTGTTCCGGAGGTCCGGGGATGCAAAAGAACCGAGGAAATGATTGATAAAGGGCATCCTTTGTACACCGCACTCTGCAGTATTTCTACGCTGGAGAGCACATCAAATGAGATGGTTGTCTATCCGGTTGTTCCGGACGGCTGTATCAGCATGTTCTTTTATACGAGAGACAAACTGAATTATGCGAAGCTGTGCGGCGTGACGGACAGCATTCGGAAATTTATTGTTTACCCGGGGGATCAGATTCTGATTTTCCGGTTTATGCCGGGTCACTGTGAATCCTTTGTGAAATGCGATGGCTGTGAACTGACGAACAAGGCTGTTGACATTCAGGAGGTGATCCGTAACGGGCAGAGGCTGACTGAGATCGCGAAGAGAGAAATCTCTATCGAATGGAAGGCTCTTCTGATGTCCAGGGTTCTTCGCATGGAAACGAATGAGCGCGACACAGATTATCTGATCCGCTTCTGCACAGAGGCGATTCTGAAGAATAACGGCAACATCCAGGTGGCAGAACTGGCGAAGAAAAGCGGCTTCTCGCAGAGGTACCTGGGAAAGATTTTTGAGAGGTATATCGGCATTCCGCCCAAGACCTATGCGGAGATCATCCGGCTGCAGAGGTCGCTGCGTATGATTTTCGACCCGGAGAACAAATCTTCTCTGCTGGAGATCGCCATGGACAACGGGTACTTTGATCATGCGCACATGAACCGGGCGTATAACCGCTATCTAAACTGTTCATCGGGAGCTTTGAGGAGATCAGGGTTCTCAATTATAGATTACAACAAGGTTGAATCGTTGATTTAACAGGAAGGAGCCAGGAAAATGGCTGGAAAATATTATCTCGGTCTTGACAGCGGAACGACGGGAACCACGGCTCTTGTCATGGATCAGGACTGGAATGTGGCCGGCAGAGGCTACAAAGAACTCACGCAGCGTTATCCGCACCCGGGCTGGGTGGAGCACGATGCGATGGAGATCTGGGACAGCGTGCTGTACGCCGTTTCAGAGGCTTGCAGAAAGGCCGGCATTAATGCGACGCAGCTGCGCTGCATCGGTATTGACAATCAGGGCGAAACGGTTGTGCTGTGGGATAAGACGACCGGCATCCCGGTCTATAACGCAATTGTATGGCAGGACAGACGCACGGCCAAATATGCGGATTCCATCACGGAGAAATACGGGAATATGGTCCGGGAGAAGACCGGACTGATGATAGACGCGTATTTCTCGGCCACAAAGATTCGCTGGATCATCGACAATGTGCCGGGCGTCCGGGAAAAGATAAAAGAAAAGAAGATCCTCGCAGGTACGCTGGACACCTGGCTGATCTGGAAACTTACCCACGGGCAGGTCTTTGTGACGGATGTGACGACGGCAAGCAGGACAATGCTGATGAATATTCATACCGGTCAGTGGGATCAGGACATTCTGGATGCGCTTGACATCGACAAAAGCATGCTGGCTGAGATCTGCGACAGTTCTCATATCTACGGGAAGACTGATCCTCTGGATTTCTTCGGAACGGAGATCCCCATTTCCGGCTCTGCCGTAGACCAGCAGGCTGCGCTTTTCGGACAGGCCTGCTATAAGCCGGGAGCCATTAAATGTACCTATGGTACGGGCTGCTTCATGCTGATGAATACGGGAGACAAGCCGATTTATTCCAGGAACGGAATCCTGACAACGGTCGCCTGGGGACTGAACGGGAAGATGACCTTCGCGCTGGACGGAGGCGTGTACGTAACTGGAGCGGCAACCCAGTGGCTGAGAGACGGGCTGAAAATCATCGACAACGCTGATCAGACGGAGGCGATGGCGGTTGCAGCCGGAAACAACGGCGATGTATATTTTGTTCCCGCATTCTCAGGATTGGCGGCGCCTCACTGGGATTCCTACGCGAGAGGAACTATCATCGGCATCACCGGAGGCACCACGAGAGAACAGATCGTCCGGGCGTGTCTGGAAGCTACAGCCTATCAGGTCAAGGACAATCTGGACGTGATGAAGCTGGACGCCAACATTCCGATTACCGCGATGAGAGTGGACGGCGGAGCGGTTGCGAACGGGTTCCTGATGCAGTTCCAGGCTGATATTTTGGGAATTCCGGTCGATATTGCGGCGGTGCATGATACAACTCCTCTGGGTGCAGCGTATCTGGCGGCGCTGGCTATTGGCGATTTCCATGACCTGGATGAGATTCAGGCTAAGTGGAAACTGGAGCGCAGCTACGAGCCGAAGATGAGTGTGACGAGAGGGAAACTCTTTTGTACAAATGGCACAAGGCCGTGGAGAGATCGAAAAACTGGGCTGAGGATTAAGGCACGGCCCTGTTGATAAATAGTGTCTGCTCATTAAACTCCATCGGACTTAACGAGCACGCATTAAATATTACAACGACGACAAAAGTTTACAGCTTTATGGAGGGTAAAAAATGAGTAAGCAAATGCTGTTCAGTCCTGGCCCTGTTATGACCAGAGATAATGTGAGAGCGTCCCTGATGCATTATGATATCTGCCATCGCAGCAAAGAATTCGAGGCGATGTACGCAGGTCTGCAGCAGAAGATCCTGAAGATTTTCAATGCGGATGACACCTATAAGGCAGTGGTCGTATCCGGCTCCGGAACCGCCGCGAATGAGACTGTGCTGTCCTCTGTTTTCAACGACGGGGAGAAGGCTCTGCTGATCCGCAACGGAGAATTCGGAAACAGGCTGAAGCAGATCCTGGATCAGTACAAGATCCCTTATGTAGACTGCTCTTTCGACTGGGGCAAACCGGTAGATGTTGATGCGGTAGAAAAGGCGCTGGCGGAAAACCCGGATGTTAAGGTCATCTGCATGGTCTTCCATGAGACATCCTCCGGCATGATCAACCCGGTTCCGGAAATCGGCAGGCTGGCGGACAAATATGGTAAGATGTATTCTGTCGACTGTGTATCTGCGGCGGCGGGACAGAATATCGACGTGGCGGAAAATCACATCACCTTCGCGACCTCCGTCGGCGGGAAATGCGTCGGAGCCTATCCAGGAAGTGCTTACGTCTGCTTCAAGGAGGACGTTGCGAAGACACTGACTCCGGAAATGGGAAAGAATGTCTACCTGAATCTGGCGAGACATTATCAGAAGGCTGTAGACTGCAACCAGACGCCGAATACGCCGAATGTAACTCTCTTCTGGGCGTTGGACAAGGCTATGGAGAACATCCTGACCGAGGGACTGGACAAGCAGATTGCCAGATACCGTGAGTGTGCCGGAATCCTGAGGAAAGGTATGAAGGATCTGGGGCTGCGTATGCTGCTGCCTGAGGAGCAGATGTCCAACACTGTAACCTCTGTGTTCCTGCCTGAGGGCAAGGATCTGGAGGCGTTCCTGGCGGCGATGGAGGCCGACGGCTATACCGTTTACGCCGGCAAGGGCGTGTTCTATGAGCAGAACATGTTCCAGGTGGCGAACATGGGCGAGATTTATCCGGAGGACTGCAAGAAGTTCCTGGAGGTTCTGGCGAAGAACATCAAGTAGATTAGAACTAGCTTAATCAGACCATACATATAATGCCTTTGAACGGCGTGTCGCTTTACCGCGGCACGTCGTTCGTGCTATAATGGGCCCATGAGATTACATTACAAAGGACAATTCAGCGGCGACCTGCGGTCCCTGCCGCGCGGGGAGCGGCGGCCGGGCGCGGTACCCTTTCGGGAGCCGGAGTCGATGGGTGAGCTGGCGAAGCTTACCTCCGTTATCGCGGTGGTCTGTTTCGTTCCGCTGTTTCTGCTGTATGAATGGCTGGGACATGTACCGCCGTTTTTCGCAGCCTGTTTCGGCGTGCTTCTCTCCTTCGCGGCGGCGCTGCCGCATGAGTTGCTGCACGCGGTCTGCTTCCGGGAGGACGTTTATTTGTACCACAACCTGAAGCAGGGCATGCTTTTTGTGGTCGGACCGGAAACCATGAGCCGGAACCGGTTTATCCTGATGTCGCTTCTGCCCAATCTGGTGTTCGGAGCTCTGCCGTTCGCGGTTTTCCTACTGGATCACGAGATGACGATTCTGGGCGCGATGGGAATGACGGCAGTTCCGATGGGAGCGGGGGACTATCTGAACATCTGGCACGCGGCGCGTCAGATGCCGAGAGGAGCCCGGACTTACCTGGATGGATTCCATTCCTGGTGGTATATGCCGGGGGAGGATCGGGACAGATAAAAACGGGAACAATAGAACGCTGTAAAAATATTAAGTTCGTATATATATGAACAATTCGGCCGAAGACGTTCGATTTTTCTCTTTTATGAGCAGGCTTCCGGGGGAGTTTCGGTCACCCTGTGATATAATGACTGTGTATTTTTTTGACTGCACAAATCAGAGTCGGAAACGAGCATTAACCACGGATATATTGTAGTAGACAGAAAGGAAGTAAACTATGGGCGGTTTCTTTGGAGTGGCTTCTAAGACGAGCTGTACCAATGATTTGTTTTTCGGGATTGATTATCATTCTCATCTCGGCACGCGCCGGGGCGGCATGGCCGTGTACGGAGAGGACGGATTTCACAGATCCATTCATAATATAGAAAATTCTCCGTTCCGGACCAAGTTCGACGGAGATCTGGATGAGCTGGAGGGGAGAATGGGAATCGGATGCATTTCGGACATGGATCCGCAGCCGCTTCTGATTCGTTCTCACCACGGGAGCTACGCGCTGACCACGGTGGGAAAAATCAACAATGTGGAAGAACTGGTGAATCGGGCCTACGAGCGGGGGAATTCCCACTTCATGGAAATGAGTGGCGGCAAGGTCAATGATACAGAGCTTGTCGGCGTGATTCTGGATCAGGCCGGAAATCTTGTGGACGGACTTCGTCTGGTGCAGGAATCCGTAGACGGATCAATGTCGATTCTCCTGATGACGCCTACCGGGATATACTGCATGAGGGATCGTCTGGGCAGAACTCCGGTGGTGATTGGCAGAAAGGATGGCGCATTCTGTGCGTCCTTTGAAAGCTCCGCATATATCAATCTCGGCTATGAGGATCACTATGAACTGGGGCCTGGCGAAATTGTGCATATGACCTGCGAAGGGATCGAAACGCTGAGCCCTGCCAGAGAGGAAATGAAAATCTGCACATTCCTGTGGGTGTATTACGGATATCCGACTGCCTCCTATGAGGGCGTCAATGTGGAAGCCATGCGGTATCGGTGCGGGAGCATGCTGGCTAAACGGGACGATGTGGATGCGGACATCGTTGCGGGAGTGCCGGACAGCGGAATCGCCCATGCTATCGGGTACGCCAATGAATCCGGAATTCCTTACGCCCGTCCGTTTATCAAGTATACGCCGACCTGGCCGCGATCTTTCATGCCGACCCGGCAGAGTCAGAGGGATCTCATCGCGCATATGAAACTGATTCCGGTTCAGTCGCTGATTCACGACCGTTCCCTGCTTCTCATCGATGATTCCATCGTCCGCGGCACACAGCTGGGACAGACCGTACAGTACCTGTATCAGAAGGGGGCGAAGGCGGTGCATATCCGTCCGGCCTGTCCTCCGCTGATGTACGGCTGCAGGTATCTGAATTTCTCCCGGTCCAGATCAGAGTACGATTACATCACCCGCCGCATTATCCGGGAGAGAGAAGGCGAGGATGTGAAACCCGAGGTTCTGGCGGATTATGCAGATCCCGACAGCACGAATTACTGCGAAATGCTGGAGGAAATCCGCAGGCAGCTGGGCTTCACGACCCTGGCGTACCAGCGTCTGGACGACCTGATCGAGTCCACCGGCATCGAACCCTGCAGGCTGTGCACCTACTGCTGGAATGGGGAAGCCTGACACGTCGAGTGGTATTCTACGGCGCGGAGGCCTGACACGCCGAGCGGCGAGCCGGGGGCGAAGGCAGAGAGAGGTAATACAAAATGAAACAGAACGTGAAAGACATAACTGTGGTCATCGGGCATAAGAATCCGGACACGGATTCCATCTGCTCCGCAATCTGCTACGCGGAGCTGAAGCACCGGATCGACGGCAGAGAATACATCCCCGCGCGGGCGGGCGAGGTCAACAATGAAACGGCCTTTGTGCTGGATTATTTCGGCGTTAAAGCTCCGAGGATCATCACCAATATCACCACACAGGTCAGAGATATCGAAATCCGGGACACCCCGGGAGTGAACAGGACTTTGTCGATTAAAAGAGCCTGGCAGATGATGCAGGAACGGGACGTGGTGACGCTTCCTATCGTTGACGGCGAGGGAGAGATGGAAGGTCTGATTACGGTCTCGGACATCGCTCACAACATCATGGATGTGTACGACAACCGGATTCTCTCGCGGGCGCACACTTTGTACTCCAATATCCTCGACACCATCGACGGCGAGATGATCCTGGGAGATCCATCGGTCGTTCTGGACGAGGGAAAGGTGCTGATCGCTGCGGCGAATCCGGATCTGATGGAAAACTATATTGAGAAAAACGACATCGTCATCGTGGGAAATCGCTATGAATCTCAGCTCTGCGCCATCGAGATGGAGGCGCGGTGCATCATCGTCTGCGAGGGCTCGCCTGTGTCCAAGACCATCCGGAAAATGGCTCAGGCACGAGAGTGCTACATCATCAGCACTCCCTATGATGCGTTCACGGTATCCAGTCTGATCAATCAGAGCATTTCCATCGGGTATTTTATGAAGGACGCCAAGAAACTGACCATGTTCGACGACACAGACTATATCGACGAGGTTAGTGACGTCATGAAGAACAAAAGATACCGGGATTTTCCGATTATCGGCGGAGACGGGAAATACATCGGCATGATTTCCCGGCGTAACCTGCTGGGCGCTCAGGGCAAGAAGGTTATTCTGGTGGATCACAATGAGCGGAATCAGTGTGTCAGCGGCATTGAGTACGCCGATATTCAGGAAATTATCGACCATCACAGGATCGGAGCGCTGGAAACCATCTCGCCGGTATTTTTCCTGAACAGGCCGGTGGGGTGCACCGCAACGATTATTTATCAGCAGTACAAACAGTACGGATTTGATTTCGACCGGAAAACGGCGGGACTGCTCTGCAGCGCGATTCTTTCGGATACGCTGATGTTCCGTTCGCCCACCTGCACCGAGATAGATGAGGCGGCGGTCCGGGAGCTGGCTCCGATTGCGGGAATCAATGTGGAGGAGTATGCGGATCAGATGTTCTCGGCGGCCGGCGATCTGGAGGGAAAGTCCATCGACGAGATTTTCTATCAGGACTTCAAACGGTTCAACGCCGGAAACGTGAATTTCGGCGTCGGCCAGGTTGTGTCCATGAACCGGAACGAGCTGCTGGGGCTGAAGGAGCGCCTGCTGCCGTTCATGGAACAGGCGCGGGAGGATCTGAAACTGGATATCATCTATTTCATGCTGACGAACGTGCTCTCCGAGGCGTCCAGCATTATCAGTGCGGGCGAAGGCGCATCTGAGCTGATATATGATGCGTTCCGGGGCAGTGCGGTCAGCGCGGTTCCGCATCCGGAGGATCCGGAGCTGATTCATCTCATCGGAGTCATGTCGAGAAAGAAGCAGCTGGTTCCCAGAATCATCACAGCGCTGCAGGATCGGAAATCGTAGGAAACAGCGGAAGTCCGGCGAGGCGGTTCTGCTCTGCGCGCCGGAAGACATCTGTTGCTGTTTCGCGAAGCAGCGGAGCGGCGTTTTTAACCGCGTCCTCGATGCTTCGGCTGCCGCGCAGAGTGACGATTTCAGTCAGGCCCCGGGACAAAAGAAGATCCGCATCGGGCGTCCGGTCGCCGCACACGGCGACGCAGGGGACGCCGGCGGCTCTGCACCGGCGCGCGACGCCCTGACAGGCTTTGCCGCCGGCCGTCTGACCGTCAATCCGGCCTTCTCCGGTGACGACCAGATCGGCGCCGACAAGCTTTCGGTCGAACTCCAGAAGATCCAGAACGGCGTCGATGCCGGAGCGTATCTCCGCATGACAGAACGCCAGGAGGCCGAATCCCAGTCCACCGGCAGCACCGGAGCCGGGGATTTCATGGAGACCGGTTTCCGTATACCGTTCAACGATATCTGCATAATGTGTGAGCCCCTCCTCCAGCAGAAGCTGCTCGGCGGGGGAGGCGTTTTTTTGTGCGCTGAAAACCATGGTGGCGCCGTCTGGACCGAGGAGCGGGTTGGTGACGTCACAGAGAACCGTGACCGTGACGTTTTTCAGGAACTCATCGCAGGCTGTTTTGTCGAGGGATCCGATTTTCCTGAAACTGGACGGAAAGGGCGGCAGGACTTGTCGATGAGAGTCCAGAAAGCGCACTCCGAGAGCCGCCGCCATGCCCATGCCGCCGTCATTTGTAGCGCTTCCGCCGATTCCGATGAAAATGTTACGGCAGCCCCGCAGCACTGCGTCCTGCAGCATTTCTCCGGTTCCGTATGTGTTGGAGTGGAGGATGTCGCGGTCATACGGAGATACCCGCATCAGACCGGAGGCCGCGGCCATTTCCATCACGGCAGTATTCCCGCGTATTCCGTAATCCGCTGTAATTCTGCGTCCGAGAGGATCGTGGAGACGCGCGTGGATCCGGCGCGCCCCTGTGGCGGACAGAATACAGTCCGTCGTGCCCTCCCCTCCGTCCGCCAGCGGGAGGGTCAGAATTTCCGCATCAGGCCAGACATCGGCTGCGGCGCGCGCGATGATGCCGGCGGCGTCAGCGGCACACAGCGATCCTTTGAATGAGTCCGGTGCGATAATGATTTTCATGGCAGCCTCCTTCTGTAACAGTAACTTTCTTTCTGCTACAGTATATTTATGGTTAATAATTCTTACAGACAGCAAGGAATTATCTTCAGTTTACCTGATGTTTACGCATTTTTCAATCAATTCTCTTTACGCATTGTGTGCTCAGCCGTTGTGTGCACAGCCATCGAATGCGCCTCAGATATCAATAATACAAGGAGCCTGTTCGATGGCCTGCCGCAAGGTTTTTAGGAGATTCATCCAAACAGCCCTGCGACAGCGGAATTCGTAAACGTCTGAGCGGAATTTTGATTTGGAAACGACCGGCCGGGATTTTGTTGACAAATCGGGATCCGGATGCTAAGATTATTGTTAGCCAATGAGAAATTAAAAGGGTGACAATATGAAGAGGGATGACGGAGCGCCGTCGTCCGGCGGGAAGATGCCGGGCTGCAGCCCTCCGGAAATGTCCCGGGAGGAGAGAACCATGAACAGAAACCATACACAATACCTGATTCTGACTGCTTTGTTCACAGCGCTGACGGCAGTCGGAGCGTTCATCAGGATTCCGGTGGGACCGACGCCGATTACGCTTCAGCTCCTGTTTATCGCGCTGGCCGGGGTGCTGCTGGGGCCCCGGTGGGGAGCATTGTCCCAGCTCCTCTATGTGGGAATGGGACTGGCCGGCGTGCCGGTTTTCACCGGAGGGGGCGGGTTTTCCTATGTGTTCAGCCCCAGCTTCGGGTATCTCATCGGGTTTATCTTTGTGCCCGTCATCATAGGGTTTATCACTCAGAGGGAGACAAGGCCGGGATTCCTGCGGATTTTCCTGGCGACTATGCTGGGAATCTTCGTCTGCTACTGCATCGGCGTTCCATATATGTACATAATTATGAGGAATGTGATGAACGTGGACATCAGCTTCGCCCGGACAGTCATGATCGGATTCGCGGTATTCATTCCGGGAGACATCGCCAAGAGCCTGATTACGGGATACCTTGGGAAACGGCTGGTGCCGGCCGTTCGGAGAAGCACCGCCGGAGCGGGGAAGGAACAAAGAAAACAGCGGGCGGCGTAGGGCAGACGGACCAAAGAGTGCGGCGCGCCACAGAGAAATGATTCAGAGGAAAACGTCCGGGGGAGTGATATGGAAAAACCTTCCATGACCGACCTGCCGGTCCGCAGAGAGTACCGGTGCGAGTGAAAAATTGGTAAAATGTCCAAACCTGTCATTTATCAGAAAGTTCACGTTAGATGTCTTAAACTTCAGAGTCAAGTGTTTGCAAGGGAAGCATGAAAGGTTGAAATTCCGTGACTCCCCTTTTTTGTGTAGGAAAAAATACATTGTATACCGCCTTAATTTGCAACTGATTCCGTTGACTTTGAGAACCATAAAGAGTAAACTAAAGTTGACTTTGTATACACAATAATGGTCAGACTTATTCGTCGCCGCCACAGGCTGATGCGGCGGGACGTAATTTACTATTAAGTAAAGGAGGAGTTAGTAGTTATGAGTACTAATCAAGGCGGAACAACTACGGGCAACGAAAACCTGATCGCTTTTGTTTTCTGTAGTGGCGATGCTGCCGGCAAAGAGAGACTTGCGAACTGTGGTTCCTGCAAGGAAGCCGTTGAGAGCGGATTCCTGCGTGACGAGTGCAAGAACGGATGCGTGGGAATTGGTTCCTGCATCGAGGCCTGCAAACAGGATGCAATGAAACTCGTAGACGGCAAAATCATCATCGATCCTGAGAAGTGCGACGGATGTGGCGATTGTGCCAAGGAGGACGTCTGTCCGCAGCTTCTGATCCGGATGATCCCCAGAGATGCGACCAACTTCATCCCATGTTCTTCCAAGGAAGAAGATGACGATCGGACAAGAGAGATCTGCGGATACGGCTGTATCGCATGCGGGGACTGCGTAAGAGCATGTCCCGAGGGCGCTGTTGACATCATTGACAACCATGCGGTTATCGATTATGACAAATGCGTCGGCTGTGTTTCCTGTACAGTTAAATGTAAGAAAAAGATCATTGTAGATACGCTGCACGATCTGACCGCTCTGAAGGAGAAGGTCGCCTTCGTGAGATGCAGCGGCGGCTACAAGCCCAACAAAAAGTATCAGGAGCTGGGATACGAGGACTGCTGTGACGTTGTGAACAATGTGAATCCTAAGGACTACGATCTCTGCACTACAGGCTGCACCGGTCTGGGGAACTGCACCAGAGTATGCCGCTATGACGCCATCCATGTCGTAGACGGAACCGCGATCGTTGATCCTGACAAATGCGTCGGCTGCAAGGACTGCACCTATGCATGTCCGAAGGGCCTGATCACGATGGTTCCGTATGGCGGGACCAAGCTCGTTCCGTGCTCCTCTACAGCAGATTATGAAGATAAGGCGGCGGTATGTGATTCCGGATGCATTGCCTGCGAGGACTGCGTGAACAACTGTCCGAACGACGCAATCTATATGGATGAGAAGCACGCGGTCGTCGATCCTGAAATCTGCGAGGACTGCAACATGTGCCAGTACATGTGCACCAGATACGTTATCAAGGAACAGGTCGTTCCAGAGAGCATCTTCCTGCAGAGAGAAGCTCTCGGCCTGACGGAAGGAGAGTGATCACGGTGAGAAATCTCAAGACAATGGACGGAAACGCGGCAGCAGCTCACGTAGCATACGCATTCTCGGAAGTTGCGGCTATTTATCCGATCACGCCATCCTCGCCAATGGCTGAGAATATGGATGAATGGGTTTCCCAGGACAGAACGAACATCTTTGGTGAAAAAGTCAAGATCATTGAAATGGAATCTGAAGCGGGTGCGGCAGGCGCTGTTCACGGCTCCGTCGTAACCGGATCGTACACGTCCACGTTTACGGCTTCGCAGGGTCTTCTGCTGATGATTCCGAACATGTATAAAATTGCGGCAGAGCAGACGCCGACTGTTTTCCATGTTGCGGCCCGCTGCGTATCCACCCATGCGCTGAATATTTTCGGCGATCATTCCGACGTCATGGCATGCCGTCAGACCGGCTTTGCGATGCTGGCTTCCAACAGCGTTCAGCAGGTCATGGATCTGGCAGCCGTCGCTCATCTGTCGACCATCGGCGGACATCTTCCTATGCTGCATTTCTTTGACGGGTTCAGAACCTCTCACGAACAGCAGAAGATCGAGACATGGGATTACGATGAACTGAAATCCATGGTGGACTGGGATGCGGTCAGACGCTACAAGCAGAACGCCCTGAATCCGAATCATCCGAAGGCGATGGGTTCTGCGGAGCAGCCGGAGGCATTCTTCCAGCACAGAGAAGCGTGCAACACCGTTTACGATGAAACTCCGGACATCGTCAACAAATATATGCAGATGGTCAACGAGAAGATCGGTACCGACTACAAACCGTTCAACTACTACGGTGCGCCGGACGCGACCGACATCATCGTCGCGATGGGTTCCGTGTGCGACGCCGCAGAGGAATTGATCGACCATATGCTGAAGGACGGCAAGAAGGTCGGCATCCTGGAGGTGCATCTGTACAGACCGTTCTCCGCGAAATACATGCTGGCGGAGATGCCGGAGACCGTAGAAAGGATTTCGGTCCTCGACAGAACCAAGGAGCCGGGAGGCATCGGCGAACCGCTGTATCTGGATGTTGTTTCCGCTCTGAAGGGAACAAAGTTCGAGACAGCGATGGTCTGCAGAGGCCGTTACGGACTGGGCTCCAAGGATGTACAGCCGGGTGACATCCTCGCAGTGTATGAGAACATGGCCGCGGCGGAGCCGAAGCCGGAGTTCACTTTGTCAATCAACGACGACGTTACTCACCTGTCGCTGACGCCGAGCCACTATCCGGACACTGCTCCCGAAGGCACAAAGGCCTGCAAGTTCTGGGGTCTGGGTGCAGACGGCACAGTCGGCGCCAACAAGAACAGCGTCAAGATCATCGGCGACCATACCGACAAAAAGGTACAGGCATACTTCCAGTATGACTCCAAGAAGTCGGGCGGTGTCACCATTTCGCATCTGCGTTTCGGCGACAAACCGATCAGATCCACATATTATGTCAAACAGGCAGACTTCGTGGCGTGTCACAATTCTGCGTATCTGCAGAAATATGATATGGTGCAGGATGTCAAGCCGGGCGGATTCTTCCTGCTGAACTGCGTCTGGAATGACGAGGAGCTTGAGGAGCATATTCCGGCAAAGGTCAAGAGATATATTGCAAAGAACAACGTTCAGTTCTACACCTGCGACGCCGTTTCCATCGCAAAGGAAATCGGTCTGGGCGCACGGAGAACGAACTCCATCCTTCAGGCTGCATTCTTCAAACTTGCGGATATCATTCCGATCGATGAGGCGGAAGGCTACATGAAGGAAATGATTAAGAAGAGCTACGGCAAGAAAGGTCAGAACATCGTCGATATGAACTGTGCCGCCGTAGACGCCGGAATCAAGAACGTCCACAAGGTGGAGGTTCCCGCTTCCTGGGCGGAGGCACCGGACGATCCGGCTCCGGAGAAACTGGTCGGACGGGATGAAGAGATGTCTACATTCCTGAATGACATTCTGGTGCCGATGGCAACTATGAACGGAGACAATATTCCGGTATCGGCATATATGACATCCGCAGACGGAACCGAGCCTTCCGGCACGGCTGCCTTCGAGAAGCGCGGCATTGCCACAGATGTTCCGAAATGGATCAAGGAAAACTGTATGCAGTGCAACCTGTGCTCCTATGTCTGCCCCCACGGCGTTATCCGGCCGTTTGTCATGGATGAATCCGAGGTCGCGGGAGCGAACGGTGATTACCTGCCGATGAAGGGCACAAAGGACAAGTTCTTCTCCATCGGTATTTCCGCTCTGGACTGCTCCGGATGCGGATCCTGCGCGGATGTATGCCCGGCCAGAAAGAAAGCCCTGGAGATGAAACCCGCGGAGGACGAGATCGTTCAGAGCAGCCAGAAGAAATTCGATTATCTGTTCAAAGACGTTCCGGAGAAGGAGGTTCCCTTCAAGTCGAATACCGTCAAGGGATCTCAGTTCCTGCGGCCGCTGCTTGAGTTCTCAGGCGCCTGCCCGGGATGCGGAGAGTCTCCTTACGCCAAGCTGGTTACACAGCTTTTCGGAGACAGAATGTACATCGCGAATGCGACGGGATGCTCCTCTATCTGGGGACACAGTGCTCCGAGCACGCCGTACACGGTCAACAAGGACGGACGCGGTCCGGCATGGTCCAATTCCCTCTTTGAGGACAACGCGGAGTTTGGACTCGGTATGGCAACGTCTGTAAACAACAGAAGAGATGAAGTGAAGCATGCTGCGGAAAGACTCGTTGAGACCATCGGCGTACCGGCCAAGGCGTGGCTGGCGACCATGGACGATGCGGAATCCTCCGGCATTACCGGTGACAATCTGGTCGCTGCCTGTGAGAAGATCGCGGACAGCAATGAGGACGCCCGGTTCGTTCTGGACAATAAGGATATGCTGGTCAAGCCGTCCATGTGGATCTTCGGCGGCGACGGCTGGGCTTATGACATCGGCTACGGCGGACTGGATCACGTCATCGCCTCCAGACAGAACGTGAATATCCTGGTATTCGATACTGAGGTTTACTCCAATACAGGCGGACAGGCCTCCAAGTCCACCCCGACCGGCGCTGTGGCGAAATTCGCAGCTTCCGGCAAAGAGGTCAAGAAGAAGGATCTGGCGCAGATCGCCATGGCTTACGGGTACGTATATGTCGCCAAGATCGCGATGGGAGCCAATCCTGAGCAGACGCTGAGAGCGCTGAGAGAGGCCGAGGCTTATGACGGACCTTCCCTGATTCTCGCGTATGCGCCGTGCATCAACCACGGAATCAAGAAGGGCATGAACAAGGCCATGCTGGAGATGAAGGAAGCGGTACGCTCCGGATACTGGAATCTGATGAGATTCAACCCGGCAGTTGCTGAAGAAGGCGGAAATCCGCTGTTCCTCGACAGCCACAAGCCGACCGACAGCTTCCGTGACTTCATCATGGGCGAAGTCCGTTACAACTCGCTGAAGCTGAAATTCCCGGAGAGAGCGGAAGCTCTGTTCACGCAGTCCGAGAAGGAATCTGTGGAGAGGTATGAACATCTGCTTCAGGAAAAGAAGAGCTACGACAATTAGGAAAGGAGGGTTCTGAAGATGAAAAGGTTTGAAATTCTAAGTAAAAGAAAACTTAATGATAATATCACCTGGCTGGTGATCAGCGCACCGCTGGTCGCCAGAAAGGCGAAACCGGGTCAGTTCATTATCCTTCGTACTGACGAATATGGTGAGAGAGTTCCTCTCACCATGGCGGGACATGACTCCGAGAAGGGCACTATCGACCTGATTTACGCGGCGGTCGGCAGATCCACCATGCTGATGGATCAGATGGAGGTCGGCGACTGCTTCGCAGACATCGTCGGACCGCTGGGAAAACCGACGAACATGGAAGGACTGAAAAAAGTCTGCGTTGTCGGCGGAGGCACCGGAAATGCTCTGGCGTATCCTCTCGCAGTTGGGATGCATGACCACGGCATCCACGTGGACATGATCACCGGTTTCAAGAACAAAGATCTGGTCATCCTGCAGGATGAGTTCGCGGCAGGAACAGATCGTCTGTTCCTGGTGACCGATGACGGAAGCGCGGGCGAGAAGATGTTCACCACTGAAAAACTGGAGCAGCTGATCAGCGAAGGCAACGAATACGACGAAATCGTCGCGATCGGACCGCCGATCATGATGAAGTTCACCTGTCAGATTGCAGAGAAGCATGGAATCAAATCCATTGCGTCCCTGACGGCATATATGATCGACGGAACCGGAATGTGCGGCGGCTGCCGCGTCAACATTGACGGCGAGGACAAGTTCGTCTGCGTGGACGGACCGGAATTCGACGGCTCCAAGGTTGACTGGGACGAGGTGCTTCAGAGAAGCGCGTACTATGGCGAGCAGGAAAAATACGACAGAGAACACGTTTGCCGTCTGACAGGAGGTGTACGTTACTATGATTAATTTGAGAAACACCAAGAATCCGATGCCGGAGCAGGATCCGAATGTCCGCAACAAGAACTTCCTGGAGGTGACCCTGGGATATACCCCGGAGATGGCTATCAGTGAAGCGATGAGATGCGTCCGGTGCAGGAAAAAACCATGTATGTCCGGATGTCCGGTCATGATTAAGATTCCTGATTTTGTGGCAAAGGTCGCCGAGGGAGACTTCGAGGCGGCGTACCAGATCATCAGCGAGGACAGTTCTCTTCCCGCGATCTGCGGACGTGTCTGCCCGCAGGAGAACCAGTGTGAAGGCGAGTGCGTCCGCGGCGTCAAGGGCGAGCCGGTTTCCATCGGCCGTCTGGAGCGCTTTGTTGCGGACTGGCACGCTGCGAACTATGGAGACGAGGAGATTCCGAAGGCAGAGAGTAACGGCCATAAGGTTGCGATTATCGGAGCGGGTCCTGCGGGACTGGCGTGTGCCGGCGATCTGATCAACAAAGGCTATGAGGTGACGGTCTTCGAGAGTCTGCACAAAACCGGCGGCGTACTGGTATACGGTATTCCGCAGTTCCGTCTGCCGAAGGAAATCGTGGCTGCAGAGGTGTCCAAGCTGGAGGCGAAGGGCGTCCGGTTTGTTACAGACGCCATCATCGGAAGAGCGATTACGGTAGATGAGCTGATCAAGGACGAGGGATATGAATCCGTATTCATCGGAACCGGCGCGGGACTGCCGTCCTTCATGCATATTCCGGGAGAGAACCTGCTGGGCGTTGTCTCCGCGAATGAGTATCTGACCAGAATCAATCTGATGAAGGCCTATAAAGACGAATATGATACTCCGATCATGCACCGCAAGCGCATCGCAGTCGTCGGAGGCGGAAACGTTGCGATGGACGCCGCCAGATGTGCCAAGAGAATGGGCGCGGACGATGTGTACATCATTTACCGCCGTTCCGCTGATGAGATTCCCGCCAGAGCTGAGGAAATCCATCATGCGGAGGAAGAAGGCATCATCTTCCACTATCTGACGAATCCGGTTCGTATCCTGGACGATGGCAACGGCGACGTCAAGGGCATCGAGTGCGTCAAGATGGAACTGGGTGAGCCGGATGCCTCCGGCAGAAGACGTCCGGTTGAAATTAAAGGCTCCAACTTCGTTGAGGATGTGGATTATGTCATCATGGCGATCGGAACCAAGCTGAACAAGCTGATTCTTGATACCACAGAGAATCTGAAGCCTAACGAGAGAGGCGGAATCGGAACCGACGAAAAGGCTAACACCAATCGTCCGGAGATCTTCGCAGGCGGAGATGCGGTAACAGGCGCTGCAACCGTCATCAAGGCGATGGGCGCGGGCAAGGTTGCCGCAGCCGGAATCGACGAATATCTTTCCAGATAAGCCTGAACAAAGGCTGATTCAGACGCGGGGATGCGCCGGAATCAGAAACGGATGAAATGCAAGCCGCCGCATGAAGAGTGAACTGCTACCCGTCAAGTAGACAGTCGAAATAAAAGAAATTTTTTCTCTCCAGTTCCAATTGGGACTGGAGTTTTTTATGCGGCAATCAGGTACTGAGCGTGTTTCTCCATTGGAGTGAGCACT
>Ga0256404_1005504_pt1 | contig 22310 bp, 13 predicted proteins | sample RumenRJG_01DNA_FD_185990 | JGI IMG/M metagenome (GOLD analysis project Ga0256404, IMG submission 185990) | Bovine rumen microbial communities from Lethbridge, Alberta, Canada - RJG_01 | ecosystem: Host-associated > Mammals > Digestive system > Stomach > Rumen | place: Canada: Alberta | collected...
TTTCAATAATGCATAATGCATAATGCATAATGCATAATTGGGGGGGTGGATGAATGAAGACATAAAAGATCATAAAAGAGCATGAAAGAAACGAAAGTTAATCTCATTGCATTATCAATAACCCTTTTAATTATGCATTATGCATTATGCATTATGCATTATAATAATTGTTCATTATGAATTACAAATTAAAACAGAAACCTGATTTGAGCCGGCTGGCGTTGTTCAACCTCAGCTTTGGCTTCTTTGGTGTGCAGATTGCTTATGCGCTGCAGAGCAGCAATATCTCCCGCATCTTCGCCACGATGGGCGCTGACCCGAAGAGCCTGAGCTTCTTCTGGGTGCTGCCGCCGCTGATGGGCATGATTGTGCAGCCCATTGTCGGTGTGCTGAGCGACCGCACATGGTGCCGCCTGGGCCGCCGCATCCCTTACCTCATCGTCGGTGCCGTCATCGCCGTCATCGTGATGACGCTGCTGCCCAACGCGGGCAGTCTGAGCGACACGTTTTGGGTGGCCATGACGCTTGGCGCCATCATCCTGATGTTCCTCGACACCTCACTCAATATGGCCATGCAACCGTTTAAGATGATGGTCGGCGACGTGGTCAACGAGAAGCAGAAAGGCACGGCCTACGCCATCCAGAGCTTCCTCTGCAACCTCGGTCAGGTGGTGGGCTTCTCGCTGCCGTTCCTCATGTCGTATATCGGCCTGAGCACCGACGCCACCCACGGCGTGCCGATGTCGCTGAAGATGGCGTTCTATGTCGGCGCCGTCATCCTCATCGTCTGCGTGATTTATACCTGCCTCAATGTCAAGGAGATGCCGCCGAAGGAGTATGCCGAATACCACGGTACGACAGAGGAGAAGGAAGACCATGTCAACCTCATCCAACTGCTGCGCGACGCTCCGGCCAACTACTGGCGCGTGGCACTGGTGCAGTTCTTCTGCTGGTTCGCGTTCCTGTTTATGTGGAACTACACCACGGGTGCCATCGCCGACACCGTCTGGGGCACCACCGACGCGAAGTCGACTGCATTTCAGGCTGCCGGCGACTGGGTGGGTATCGTCTTTGCCGTTCAGTCGGTGGCGAGTGTGCTGTGGGCCATGGTACTGCCCGGTCTTGAGCATCGCTTCGGTTTGAAGGCCGCCTATTCCATCAGTCTGGTCATCGGTGGCATCGGTTTCGCCCTGGTACCGTTTATGCCCGACAAGTGGTCGCTGTTCCTTCCCTTCGCCCTCGTCGGTTGCGCCTGGGCTGCCATGCTCGCCCTGCCGTTCACCATCGTCACCAACGCCCTCGAAGGCCGGCCCCACATGGGTACGTACCTCGGCTTGTTCAACTGCGCCATCTGTCTGCCGCAGATTATCGCCGGTCTCACCGGTGGCTTCTTCCTGATGATGGTCGGTGAGCATCAGTACAACATGATGTTCGTCGCCGCTGTGCTGCTCGTGCTTGGCGCCGTGGCGGTGAGGGCCATAAAGAGTCTCCCCTCAGCCGCTTCCACGACGGGGGATAAGTAGACCGACGGCATCCTATCGCTTTGATGACGAGGTGTGGTGGTCGCCGCAGTTGTGCGTGGCGGTCGCCACACCTCGGCGTCTCGGCCATATCGCGGTGTCGTCTTGGCCATATCGCATTGTCGTTTCGGTCATATCGCTGTGTGACATGGGCCGGGGAAACTTAGGTGACAGTGTAGTGGCCGGCCTTGTGCCGGCCACCAGCCTTCGGGGATGCGGGGAAAATGCCATACCAAGAGTTGGTGGCCGGCACCAGGCCGGCCACTACACTAAGGTTGAAGGCCTGTTCGGTCTTGTTGCCCTTGCCTTATAATTTTTATGCCTTTTCGCGCGCTGTTCATTAAAATCTTATTAACTTTGCAATTGTAATAATCACATCTTTATAATTGCACCGATTATGATTCTTTTCTTCAAGACTCCCAAGGAGAACATCATTGCCACTGAGATTGACCATCAACCCAGCGCAGCCGAGACGCAGGCCCTCTGCTGGTTGTATGGCGACGCCACGTTGCTCGACGCCGAGCAGCTGACGGGCTACTTTGTCGGTCCGCGCCGTGAGATGATTACGCCTTGGAGCACAAATGCCGTTGAGATCACGCAGAACATGAGCCTCAGCGGCATTTCGCGTATAGAGGAGTTCTTCCCCGTCGCCAACGAGAACGCCGAGCACGACCGCATGCTCCAGCGTATGTACAACGGCCTCGACCAGACGGTCTTCACCGTCGACCACCAGCCCGAGCCCATCAAATACGTGGACAATATCGAGCAGTACAACGAGGAAGAGGGCCTCGCGCTGAGTCCTGAGGAGATAGCCTACCTCCACAAGATTGAGAAGGAGAACGGACGACCGCTCACCGACAGTGAGATCTTCGGTTTTGCGCAGATCAACTCCGAGCACTGCCGCCACAAGATCTTCGGCGGTACGTTTATCATCGACGGTGAGGAGCGTCCGTCGAGCCTCTTCGCGCTCATCAAGAAAACGACCAAGGACCATCCGGGCAAGATACTCTCCGCCTATAAGGACAATGTGGCCTTTGCCCAGGGTCCGGTGGTGGAGCAGTTTGCTCCCGAGGACCAGACCACGTCCGACTTCTTCCAGGTGAAGCCCATCGAGAGCGTCATCTCGCTGAAGGCCGAGACCCATAACTTCCCCACCACCGTGGAGCCGTTCAACGGCGCCGCTACGGGTACGGGCGGCGAGATACGCGACCGCATGGGCGGCGGCACGGGCTCATGGCCCATCGCCGGCACGGCTGTGTATATGACCGCTTATCCGCGCCTTGGCGAGCGTCCCTGGGAGCAGCAGATTGCGCCGCGCCCCTGGCTCTACCAGAGTCCTGAGGAGATTCTTATCAAGGCATCTAATGGTGCGAGTGACTTCGGTAATAAGTTCGGCCAGCCGCTCATCACGGGCTCGGTGCTGACCTTTGAATACGAGAGCGGCAACGGCGACAGCACGCTTACCACCGACGGCAAGCCGGTTGATGGTGAGCAGGCCGGTGAGGTTTATGCTTACGATAAGGTCATCATGCTCGCCGGTGGTGTGGGCTATGGCAAGAAGCGCGACTGCCTGAAGAAGGAGCCGCAGCCCGGCAACGACATCGTCGTCGTCGGTGGCGACAACTACCGCATCGGTCTCGGTGGCGGTTCAGTGTCGTCGGTTGATACTGGCCGCTACGGTACGGCTGTGGAGCTCAACGCCGTGCAGCGCGCCAACCCGGAGATGCAGAAACGCGCCTACAACCTCGTGCGCGCACTGGTCGAGGCCGACAGCAACCCCGTCGTGTCCATCCACGACCACGGTTCGGCAGGTCACCTCAACTGCCTCTCGGAGTTGGTCGAGGACTGCGGCGGTGAGATTGACATGACCAAACTGCCTATCGGCGACAAGACGCTCTCGGCCAAGGAGATTATCGCCAACGAGAGTCAGGAGCGCATGGGACTGCTCATCGACGAGAAGCACCTCGACCGCGTGGAGAAGATAGCAGCCCGCGAGCGCGCGCCGTTCTACGTGGTCGGCCACACCACGGGCGATGCTCATTTCAGCTTCGTCCAGGGTGACGGCGTGAAGCCTTTCGACCTCGACGTGGCGCAGATGTTCGGCCATTCGCCCAAGACCGTGATGCGCGATGAGACCGTGGTGCACCACTATGAGGATGTGACGTATACGGCAGATAAGATTGACGAGTACCTGAGCAATGTGCTGCAGCTCGAGGCTGTGGCCTGCAAGGACTGGTTAACCAATAAGGTTGACCGCTCGGTGACGGGTAAGATTGCCCGCCAGCAGACGCAGGGCGTCATCCAGTTGCCGCTGTCCGACTGCGGCGTTGTCGCCCTCGACTATCGCGGCAAGGCCGGCATCGCCACCGCCCTCGGTCATGCGCCGCAGGCCGGTATGGCCAATCCCGCCGCTGGCAGCGTGCTGTCGGTGGCCGAGAGTCTGACGAACATCGTCTGGGCACCGGTGGCAACGGACAAGGACAACCCCAGCGAGGTGCAGAACCTCAACCTCTCAGCCAACTGGATGTGGCCCTGTCGCTCGCAGAAGGGTGAGGACGCCCGGCTCTACGACGCCGTGCAGGCACTGAGCGACTTCTGCTGTGAGCTGGGCCTGAACGTGCCGACGGGTAAGGACTCGCTCTCGCTGTCGCAGCAGTATCCCGACGGCAAGAAAATCATCGCCCCGGGTACGGTCATCGTCACGGCCGGCGCCGAGGTGTCCGACGTGCGCAAGGTGGTGTCGCCGGTCGTCGTCAACGATAAGAACTCCTCCTTATATTATATTGACTTCAGCTTCGACGAGCAGCGCCTCGGCGGTTCTGCCTTCGCCCAGACATTGGGCCGCATCGGTTCGGATGTACCGACGGTGAAGAATGCCGAGTATTTCGCCGACTGTTTCAACGCCATTCAGACCCTCATCAAGAAGGGATGGGTGATGGCTGGTCACGACATCTCGGCTGGTGGTCTCATCACCACACTGCTTGAGATGACGTTCGCCAACACCGAGGGTGGTCTGCATGTCAACTTGCACGACATTTGCACGGGTAAGAAGTCCGGAAGTCCGGAAGTCGGAAGTCCAGTCATTACAAAAACGAATACCAGCAACAACCAAGAGACATTTGACCGGACTTCTGGACTTCAGTCTTCTGGACTTGACCGGACTTCTGGACTTCAGTCTTCAGGACTTCAAGATAACTCCGACATTGTGAAGATGCTCTTTGCCGAGAACCCGGGTGTCGTCATCCAGGTCTCCGATACCCACAAGCGTGAGCTGAAGGAATACCTCGAGGACAATGGCATCGGCTTCGCAAAGATTGCCTATCCTACGCCCGACAACCGTCAGGTCGTGGTGGTGAAGGACGGTTGGGAGCACGCCTTCGACATCGACGCCCTGCGCGACACGTGGTACCACACGTCTTACCTCCTCGACGAGCATCAGAGCATGAACGACATGGCGCGCAAGCGTTGGCACAACTATAAGAAGCAACCGCTCGAGATGAAGTTCAATCCCAACTTCAAGGGCACGTTCGCCTCGTTGGGCCTCAACCCCGACCGTTGGAAGAATCCTGCCGCACAGGCTGAGGGTAAGGCACCTGTGGCCGCCATCATCCGCGAAAAGGGTACCAACGGCGACCGTGAGATGGCTTATACGCTGTGGCTCGCCGGCTTCGAGGTGAAGGACGTGATGATGACCGACCTCATCAGCGGTCGTGAGACGCTCGAAGAGGTTAACATGATAGTGTTCTGCGGTGGCTTCTCCAACAGCGACGTGCTGGGTTCGGCCAAGGGCTGGGCCGGTGCCTTCCTCTACAACCCGAAGGCGAAGGAAGCCCTCGACAAGTTCTATGCCCGCAAGGACACGCTGTCGCTCGGCATCTGCAACGGCTGTCAGCTCATGGTGGAGCTCAACCTCATCAACCCGGAGCATAAGCACCGCGCCCACCTCGTGCACAACGTCAGTCAGAAGTTCGAGAGTGCCTTTCTCGGTCTCTCCATCCCTCAGAACAACAGCGTGATGCTCGGCTCGCTCAGCGGCGACAAGCTCGGCATCTGGGTAGCACACGGCGAGGGTCGCTTCTACCTGCCCGAGCCCGAGGACCACTACAACATCGTGGCGAAATACAACTACGCCGAATACCCCGGCAACCCCAACGGCTCTGCCTACAATGTGGCCGGCATCTGCTCGGCCGACGGTCGTCATCTCGCTATGATGCCGCACCCCGAGCGCGCCATCTTCCCCTGGCAGAACGCCTGGTATCCCGCCGACCGCCGCAACGACGACGTCACGCCTTGGATAGAGGCCTTTGTCAATGCACGGCGGTGGATAGAGAAACAATAAAGGGCCTCCCCCCTGCCCCCTCCCGAGGAGGGGGAGGAAGGAGCGGAACGAGTAAACGTTATCCTCTCTCTTCGTCTTTTTGAAGGACATCTGCATTCCCTCCCCTTTGGGGAGGGGTAGGGAGGGGCTTTTTCTGGCTTATGTATCGCACACTTTTTACTACTTTTTTTAAGATCGGCGCCTTTACCTTAGGTGGCGGCTACGCCATGATACCCATCATCGAGGCGGAGGTAGTTGATAAGAACAAGTGGATAGGGAAGGAAGACTTCCTCGACCTTATCGCCATCGCGCAGAGCTGTCCGGGTGTCTTCGCCGCCAATATCGCCACGTTCATCGGCTACCGCCTGAAAGGCACGAAGGGTGCGCTCTGCACCACCCTCGGCGCCGTTTTGCCGTCGTTCATCATCATCCTTATCATCGCGATGGTGTTGCGGCAGTTTATGTCGATCCACTGGATCGCCGCGATGTTCAACGGTATCCGACCCGCCGTCGTGGCGCTCATCGCCGTACCCACCTTCAACTTGGCCAAGAGCGCGAAGATTGGCCTCAACAACGTCTGGATACCCGTGGCCTGCGCCATCCTCATCTGCGCGCTCAATGTCAATCCCATCTGGGTGATTATCGCAGCGGGACTGGGCGGCTATCTCTATGGCCGTTTCGTATTAAAGAATTAGTGTCATGATATTCCTCAAACTCTTCTGGGCTTTCTTCAAGATAGGCCTCTTCGGTTTCGGTGGCGGCTACGGCATGCTCTCGCTCATCCAGATGGAGACCGTGCGCACCCACCACTGGCTGTCGTCGGCCGAGTTCACCAATATCGTCGCCATCAGTCAGATGACGCCGGGCCCCGTCGGCATCAACTCCGCCACCTACTGCGGCTACACCGCCATCCACAATGCGGGCATGGGCAACGTACTGGCCGTCCTCGGTTCGTTCACCTCGACGTTTGCCCTCGTCCTGCCGTCATTCGTTCTGATGATCCTCATCAGCAAACTGTTCATGAAATACATGAAGACCAGCGCCGTGCAACACATCTTCCTCGGTTTGCGTCCTACGGTCGTCGGACTGCTGGCCGCCGCCACCATCCTTTTGCTCAACAAGGAGAACTTCGGCGACCCGACGGTCAACCTCTGGCAGTTCGTCATCAGCGTACTGCTGTTCCTCGCCACGTTCTACGGCACCTATAAGCTCAAGGTCAATCCCATCCACATGATTGGCTATGCTGCCATCGCCGGCCTCGTGCTGCTCTATTGATGGAGGAGACGTAATCCCGCATCGGGTATTGGTGTAGTGGCCGGCCTGGTGCCGGCCACCAGCTGCCGGTATTTATTTGCGGGCATCGTCTCTGCCATACCAGGGGCTGGTGGCCGGCACCTGGTGCCGGCCATTCGCTCATTCTGTGACAGTGTAACGGCTGTCTATGCGCAATCGTTTACGCTTTTCTTTGCGCAACAAGCGCAATGACATAAATCAATTATTACCCCTTTTTCGCTAACTTCGCATTAAAATTAATTCTAAAGGCTATGAACTTACATTTTAATGTGGATTACCGCACGCGATTCGGTGAGGAGGTTGTGCTGAACGTAGTCAACGGCAGTGAGACCACCAAGTATAGAATGATGACTGCCAACGGCGTGCGTTGGAGCTACAATCTCAATATGCCGTCGGTTCATCCCGATGTCATCGACTATTTCTACGACATCGAGCGCGACGGCCGCAGTGAGCGCCGCGAGTGGACCACCATCACCCACCGCCTCGAGCTCGACGACGCCCGCGGGGGCCGCTACACCATCTACGACCGCTGGCACGACATCCCCGAAGACTCCTATCTCTACAGTTCAGCCTTTACCGACTGTCTGTTCGCGCGCAAGCATAAGAAGCTCGCGCCGACACCCTTCACCCACACCGTACGCCTCGTGGTGCGCGCCCCGCAGCTGAGGGCACGCCATCGGTTGGCCATCGTCGGCGAAGGCAAGGAGTTTGGCGACTGGGATGCCAGCAAGAGTCTGCCGATGACGGAGCATAGCTACAACGAATGGATCATCAACCTTGACGCCAACATGTTCCCCGACGGCATGATGGAGTTTAAGTTCGTGGCCGTCAGCGACGACGACCGCGAGGATGTCATCTGGGAGAGCGGCTACAACCGCACCATCAAGCTGCCCGTCCTCGACAGCGGCGAAGTGGTGGTCTACGACCTCAACCAGGCTTTCTTCCCCATCTACGACGCCCGCGTGGCCGGCACCCTCGTCCCCGTCTTCTCCCTGCGCAGCAAACACTCGTTTGGCGTCGGCGACTTCGGCGACGTGAAGCGCTTCATCGACTACATCGCCCTCACTGGTCAGCATGTGCTGCAGGTGCTGCCCATCAACGACACCACCTCCACCCACACTTGGACCGACTCCTATCCCTATAGCTGCATCAGCATCTTCGCCCTCCATCCGCAGTATGCCGACCTCAGCGCACTGCCCGAACTGAAAGATGCCAAACTGCGGGAGCAGTTCGAGAAGGAGCGCCGTGAGCTCAATGCCCTGCCGAAGATTGACTACGAGCGCGTCAACAACGCCAAACTCGCCTACCTCAAGGCACTTTACGAACAGGAAGGCGCCAAGACGCTCGGCACCCACGCCTACCGCGAGTTCTTCAAGGAGAACGAGCACTGGCTCGTGCCTTACGCCCAGTTCTGCACGCTTCGCGACGAGTACGGCACAGCCGACTTCTCGCAATGGCCCGACCACCGCATCTGGGATGAGGCCGACCGCAAGGAACTGGCCAACAGTCGGTCGAAGGCCTACAAGCACGTCGCCTTCTGGTATTTCGTACAGTTCATCCTCGATGAGCAGATGGCCGACGCCCATCAGTACGCCCGTCAGCACCACGTCATCCTCAAGGGCGATATCCCCATCGGCGTGAGCCGCCACGGCTGCGACGTCTGGATGGAGCCGCGCTACTTCAACCTCAACGGTCAGGCTGGTGCACCGCCCGACGCCTTCTCGGTCAACGGCCAGAACTGGGGCTTCCCCACCTACAACTGGGATGAGATGCTCAAGGACGGCTGCCAGTGGTGGATACGCCGCTTCCGCAATATGGCCAAATACTTCGACGCCTACCGCATCGACCACGTCCTGGGTTTCTTCCGCATCTGGGAGATACCCATCGAGGCCGTCCACGGTCTGCTCGGTCAGTTCTCTCCGTCCCTCGCCATGACAGCCGACGAGATACGCAGCTACGGCTTCAACTTCCAGGAGGAGCGCTACACCACGCCGTTCATCACCGACTGGGTGCTCGACCGCGTCTTCCATGACGATGCCGCCAAGGTGAAGGAGCAGTACCTTGAACCCATCGACAGCGAGCGTTATCGCATGAAACCGGAATACGACACGCAGCGGAAGATTGCCGACGCCTTCAAGGGCGTCACCGATGAACTGCAGCTCAACCTGCGCGACGGTCTGATGGCGCTCGTCAGCGACGTGCTGTTCGTTCGCGACCGCAAGGATGCGTCGAAGTTCCATCCGCGCATCACCGCACAGCTCGACTTCGTCTACGAGAGCCTCTACGACATCGACAAGACGGCGTTCAACAACCTCTACAACGACTATTATTACCGGCGCAACAACCAGTTCTGGTACGGCGAGGCCATGAAGAAGCTGCCCGTCCTCGTTCAGGCTACGCGTATGCTCGTCTGCGCCGAGGACCTCGGCATGGTGCCCGACTGCGTGCCCTGGGTGATGAACCAGTTGCGCATCCTCTCCTTGGAGATTCAGTCGATGCCGAAGGACCCGACGGTGCGCTTCGGTCATCTCAGCCGCAACCCCTACCGTTCGGTCTGCACCTTCTCTACCCACGACATGCCCACGTTGCGGCAGTGGTGGGATGAGGACTACGCCCGCACGCAGGAATACTACAACACGATGCTCTACCGTCAGGGTCCCGCACCTCATCCGCTGCCCGGTTGGCTGGCCCGAGACATCCTCTCGCGTCAGCTCATGTCGCCGTCGATGCTCTGCATCCTCAGCATCCAGGACTGGATGGCTATGGACGAGAACCTGCGGCTGAAGGATGCCGACGCCGAGCGCATCAATGTCCCCGCCATCCCGCAGTACTACTGGCGCTACCGCATGCACGTCAACATCGAGGACCTCATCGAGGACAAGAGCTTCACGCAGAACATCAAGGATCTGGTGCAGGAGAGTGGGAGGTAAAGAACCACCCAACAGGCTTTTCCCGGCTGGCCTCTATAGTCTCTACAGGCCTCTATAGTCTATAGTCTCTATAATCTCTATAGTTTCTATCAATAACCATCAATAACAGTCATCATTATGTTTGGATCTTTCACCGCATTCTTTTCATCCATTAGCCATATAAAGCCCTCCCCTTGGTGGGGGAGGGTACTCGCAGGCGCATTATTATGCGCCTGCGAGGGAGTGGGGCTTTCCGCCCAGACCGTCACTTCCCCCAACGGCAACGTCTCCGTCACTTTCTCGCTCACGGGCAACGGCGTGCCGACCTACGAGATGAGCTACAAGGGCAAGGCGGTCGTCAAACCCTCGCACCTCGGCCTCGAACTGGCCAAGGACAAGCACGCCTCAAAGGGCATGGACGAAACCTCGCTCATGGACGGCTTCACCGAGACGGACAGCAAGACCTCAACCTTCGACGAGACCTGGACGCCCGTCTGGGGACAGTACAGCCATATCCGCAACCACTACAACGAGCTGGCGGTCAACCTCATGCAGCCCGCCACAAAGCGCCGCATGACCATCCGCTTCCGCGTATATAATATAGGTATGGGCCTGCGTTATGAGTTCCCGCAGCAGGACTCGCTCGTCTACTTCGTCATCAAGGATGAGCACACGCAGTTCGCCATGGCCGGCGACCACACCGCCTGGTGGCTGCCCGGTGACTACGACACGCAGGAGCAGGAGACGCAGGAGTCGAAACTCTCTGAGATACGCAGCCGCTTCCACGACGCCGTCAACTGGAACAACTCCTCTGTCGCCGTCTTCTCGCCCACGGGTGTGCAGACGTCGCTGCAGATGAAGACCAACGACGGCCTCTACATCAACATCCACGAGGCCGCCTGCATCGACTACGCCACGATGCACCTCAACCTCGACGATAAGACGATGACGTTTGAGTCATGGCTCACCCCCGATGCCACGGGCATGAAGGGTTACATGCAGACGCCCTGTCAGACGCCGTGGCGCACTGTCGCCGTGAGCGATGACGCACGCGACATGCTCTCCGAGGCCAACAACTTCATCTATAACCTCAACGAACCGTGTAAGATCAAGGACACCTCCTGGATCCATCCCACGAAGTATTGTGGCGTATGGTGGGAGATGATTGTCGGCCGCAACTCATGGAACTACACCGATGACTATCCTTCCATCAAACTCGACCAGATTGACTGGAGCAAGGTGAGGCCCAATGGCCGCCACGGCGCCAACAACCAGGAGGTGCGCAAATACATCGACTTCGCCGCTGCCAACGGCCTCTCCGAGGTCCTCGTCGAGGGCTGGAACGTCGGTTGGGAGGACTGGGCCAACCACTGGAAGGACTATGTCTTCGACTTCACCACGCCGTATCCCGACTTCGACATCAAGGCGCTCAACGACTACGCCCACTCGAAGGGCGTGAAGCTGATGATGCACAATGAAACATCGTCGAGCGTCATCAACTACGAGCGTCACCTCGAGGCCGCGTATAATCTGATGAACAAATACGGCTACGACGCCGTGAAGAGCGGTTACGTGGGCGACATCATCCCGCGTGGTGACCACCACTTCTCGCAGCCGATGAACAACCACTACCTCTACTGTGTCAAAGAAGCCGCCAAGCATCACATCATGGTCAACGCCCACGAGGCCGCACGCCCCACCGGCATCGCCCGCACATGGCCTAACCTTGTCGGCAACGAGTCGGCGCGTGGCACCGAGTATGAGGCCTTCGGCGGCAGCTACCCCAACCACACCGTCATCCTGCCCTTCACCCGTCTGCAGGGCGGTCCGATGGACTATACGCCGGGCATCCTCGAGACGCAGCTCAAGACTTGGAGCAACAACACGTCGTATGTGCGCACGACGCTCGTCGGCCAGCTCGCCCTCTACCTCGTGATGTGGGGTCCGCTGCAGATGGCTGCCGACCTGCCTGAGAACTACGCCAAATACAACGACGCCTTCCAGTTCATCCGCGACGTCGCCTGCGACTGGGATGACTCGAAGTACATCGAAGCTGAGCCAGCTCGCTACATCACCGTCGCCCGTAAGGCTAAGAGCACCGACAACTGGTTCCTCGGCGGTAAGTGCGACGAGCACGGCCACCAGTCCACGGTCCGCCTCGACTTCCTTGATAAGGGCCGCAAATACGAGGCCACCATCTACGCCGACGCCAAGGGCGCAAGCTACGATAAGAACCCGAAGGCTTACGTCATCACCAAGCGCATGGTGAAGCGTGGCGACACCCTGAAGTTCACCGAGGCGCCCGGTGGCGGCTTCGCCGTCAGCCTGATGGCGAAATAGCGCCCCCGGAGGCTCCGGCGTCCGGCCCGGCGGCACTTCCGGCCCCACCCCCTCTTCGCGTTTGGCGCGAAGAGGGCCCTCCCCCAAATGGGGAGGGGCTGATTACAATGGCGTCACCCCTGGCCGCTCAGTAACGATGGTGGTAGCCGTCGGCCGCTTAGTTACGATGGTGGTAGCCATCGGTCGCTTTGGTCATAGTGGTGGGCTCCCGTTCTGTAGGGCGCTGCTGTGCAGCGCCTCCTATTTTCCCTATAACTCTCTTCCCCATGCAGTTTCCTTCCCTTTTCGCCCTCGTGGCCTTCCTTTTTCTCCCGGCCTGCACACAGGCCAGTCCTCTTTCGCCCTTGCAGGCCAGTCCTGTTTCGCCATCGCCCGTCGACCCCGCCACGATGGCCATGGACTATTACTCCCAAGTCGACTACACCCCCAAGTCCACGTCGTTCGCCTTCCTCGGCTGTCCGTCGAAGGGTAAGACGGCGGTACTGCGGATCTATAGCGCTGGTCTGGGTGGCAAGCCGCTCAAGACGGTGAAGATGAAGTGCACCGAACCCGGCGGCTGGACAGCCACCGTGAAGGGCAACTGGAAAGGAAAGTTCTACACCTTCGACATCTCCGGCGACAAGCGCCATCCCCGCGAGACGCCCGGCGTCTTTGCCCGCGCCGTCGGTGTCAATGGTCAGCGCGGCGCCATCATCGACCTGACCGAGACCGACCCGGTGGGGTGGGAGAGCGACCGCAGGCCCGCACTCAAGTCGCCTGCCGACCTCGTCATCTACGAGATGCACATCCGCGACTTCTCCATCTGGCGCAATGTCAACCACGACCCATCGGTGCTCGACAAGCGCGTCGCCACGAAGTATCCGGGGAAGTTCCTCGCGCTCACCGAACCCTGGGCCATCAACTACCTCAAGCGCCTCGGCGTCAACGCCATCCACATCCTCCCGTCGTTCGACTACGCCTCGGTCGACGAGACGCGCCTCGATGAGCCGCAGTACAACTGGGGCTACGACCCGCTCAACTACAACGTACCCGAGGGCAGCTACGCCACCGACCCCTACGACCCCACCTGCCGCATCCGCGAGTTCAAGCAGATGGTGCAGGCCCTGCATAAGGCCGGCATCCGCGTCATCCTCGACGTGGTCTACAACCATACCTTCGACCTCGACAACAGCAACTTCCAGAAGACATGGCCCAACGCCTACTACCGTTTCAACGCCGACGGTACGCCGAGCAACGGCTCCGGCTGCGGCAACGAGACGGCCTCAGACAAGCCCATCATGCGCGACTTCATGCTCGCCAGCGTGAAATACTGGATAAACGAATACCACATCGACGGCTTCCGCTTCGACCTCATGGGCGTGCACGACATCGAGACGATGAACGCCATCCGCGACGAGGTCAACCAGATCGACCCCTCCATCTATATCTATGGTGAGGGCTGGAGCGCCGGACAGTGCGCCTACCCTACGGAGCAGCTCGCCGTGAAGGCCAACACCCCGCAGCTCCACGGCATCGGCGCCTTCAGCGATGACCTGCGCGACGCCCTCCGCGGTCCGTTCAACGATGATCACAAAGGTGCCTTCCTCGCCGGACAGCCCGGTGAGGAGAGCGTGAAGTTCGGCATCGTCGGCGCCATCGCCCACCCGCAGGTCGACATGACCAAGGTGAACTACAGCCGTAAGCCGTGGGCCAATGAACCGACGCAGCAGATTAGCTACGTCTCCTGCCACGACGACATGTGCCTCGTCGACCGCCTGCGCGCCTCCATCCCTGGCATCACCGACGCCGAGCTCATCCGCCTCGACCTCCTCGCCCAGACGGCTGTCTTCACCTCGCAGGGCGTACCGTTCATGCTCAGCGGCGAGGAGATGCTGCGCGATAAGCAGGGCGTGCACAACAGCTACAACTCGCCCGACTCCATCAACGCCCTTCGCTGGGAGAACCTGCGCAAATACCCGCAGGTGTTCAGCTATTACCAGCAGCTCATCCAGCTCCGTCAGCATCACCCCGCCTTCCGTCTCGGTAAGGCCGACCTCGTGCGCCGCCACCTCCAGTTCCTCGACGTTGACAGTCTCGGCAAGCCCGTCGCCGACTTCCCCAGCAATGTCGTCGCCTTCCGTCTACACGACCTCACCGGCATCGACCCGTGGCAAGACATCATTGTCATCCTCAATGGCAGTCGTGAGGCCAAGTCCGTTCCCATCCCCGTCGGCAATTACACCGTCGTCGGCTGCGATGGGGTGATCAACGAGGAGAGCGATGAGGTGGTTAGTGTATCCGGCGCCAGGAATGGCGCCGCTCCTACAGCTGCTTCAAAAGCTGCTCCTACCGGCGCCAGGAATGGCGCCGCTCCTACTGGCGCTTCCACCGGCTCCGTTGTCGTTGACGCCCAGTCGGCGCTCATCCTCCGGCGTTAGCCCTCTATAGCTTCTATGGCTTCTATCCCCTCTATAGCTTCTATGGCTTCTATAGCTTCTATCCCCTCTATATCTTCTATAAAAATCTCTATAATGAAGAAAGCTCTCATGACACTCGCGCTCGGCGCCGGCTTGTTAGCCGCATCCGCCACCTCCGCCTCCGCCGCCAACATCACCCGCATCGACCCCACCGACTGGTATGTGGGCATGAAAGACCCGAGCCTACAGCTCATGGTCTACGGCAAGAACATCAAAGACATCAAGTCGGTCACCACCGACTACCCCGGTGTCAAGGTCGACTCCATCGTACGACTCGACTCGCCCAACTACCTCCTGGTTTACCTCAATCTCGACGGCGCCAAGGCCGGACAGATGACGCTCAACTTCGACGGTAAGAAAATACGCTACACCCTCAAGAACCGCACCATGCGCGCCGAGGACCACCGTGGCTTCTCCAACGCCGACGTGCTCTACCTCCTCATGCCCGACCGCTTCGCCAACGGCAACCCGAAGAACGACGTGGTCAAGGGCATGCGTGACCAGGTCTGCGACCGCACCAAACCCAGCCTGCGCCACGGCGGCGACCTCGCCGGCATCAGTCAGCACCTCGACTACTTCACCTCGCTCGGCGTCACCGCACTGTGGTTCACGCCCATCTTGGAGAACGACTGGCCCAACGACCACGGCGTCAACAGCTCCTATCACGGCTACGCCACCACCGACTACTATAAGGTCGACCCCCGCTTCGGCACCAACGCCGAATATAAGGCGCTCATCGAAGCTTGCCACCAGCGCGGGCTGAAGGTGGTGATGGACATGATTTTCAACCACTGCAGCGACTACCACCCCTGGAACATCGACCCGCCTTCGAAGGACTGGTTCAATAACCCTAACTACGGTCTGCAGACCAGCTACAAGCTCACGCCGGTGCTCGACCCCTACGCCTCCGACATCGACAAGCGCGAGACCACCGACGGATGGTTTGTCAAGTCGATGCCCGACCTCAACCAGCGCAACCCGCACCTCATGCGTTATCTCATCCAGAACAGTGAGTGGTGGATAGAGACGGCCGACATCGACGGCATACGCATGGACACCTATCCCTACGCCGACCGCAAGGCCATGGCCGAGTGGATGCGCGTATTGGACAACGAATACCCCAACTTCAACACCGTCGGCGAGACATGGGTCACCGAACCGGCCTATACCGCCGCATGGCAGAAGGACTCGAAGCTCTCGACGATGAACAGCTACCTGAAGACCGTCATGGACTTCAGCTTCTACGACAAGCTCAACCAAGCCAAGCGCGAGGAGACCGACGACTGGTGGAACGGCTTCAACCGCATCTACAACTCGCTCTGCTACGACTACCTCTACAACGACCCGTCGCATGTACTGGCGTTCATCGAGAACCACGACACCGACCGTTTCCTCGGCAATACCAAGGACTCGACGATGCTCAAGCAGGCGCTGGCCCTCTTGCTCACCATCAATCGCATCCCGCAACTCTACTACGGCACCGAGGTGCTGCTCAACGGTACCAAGGAGGTCACCGACGGTTACGTGCGCAAAGATTTTCCCGGTGGCTTCCCCGGCGACACGCACAACTGCTTCACCGCCGACGGCCGCACCAAGGCCGAGAACGCGATGTTCACCTGGTTGAGCACGGTGCTGCACTGGCGTCAGGGCAATGAGGTCATCAGCCGCGGATCGCAGAAGCAGTTCATTCCGTGGAAGGGCGTCTACGTCATCGCGCGCCAGTACAACGGCCGCACGGTGCTGACCATCCTCAACGGTAAGCGCAGCGCCGCCAGCCTCGTCGTCGCCCGCTACGCCGAGGTCATCGGGTCGCACACCACCGCCCGCGACATCGTCACCGGCGAGAACGTCGACCTCTCCCACGACCTCACGCTCCCGCCCCGCGCAGCCCTTATTTTGGAATTCTAAGAGCCCAAAGCCCCTCCCTAACCCTCCCCCAAGGGGAGGGGAAAAGACCTTACCGGATATTAAATTATAAGGTAAGAATATTGAAGATTGTTGGTAAGAATACTAACAAACAAAGGCCAATCAACCGCGCAGCGGATAAAGTCCGTGGAAGTATGCAACCTTGGTAGCAGTGTAGTGGCCGGCCTGGTGCCGGCCACCAACCCTTGGTATGGCATTTTTCCCACACATCAGCGCGATTAGCGTAAGCGCAGTACAGGTTCTCACGCAGATAACGCAGATTTTACCGATGCCAGTCTCTGAGCTGTCGGCGAAATCTGCGTGAGCTAAAAAGGCGGATGCGCTTACGCTAATCTCGCAGATGGAGACACGCCCGCAACACCGGCGGCTGGTGGCCGGCACCAGGCCGGCCACTACACTGTCACCGGTGGCGTACATCTCCACGGACTTTATCGGCAGTGCCCAATCAACCGCGGAGCGGTTGCGGGTTTCAGCCCGGGGTTGAGCGTTAGCGAACCCCCGGGAAGCGTAGTTTACCGGTGGGCTTATTGATTTTTTGTTATTATTTTTCATCGTTTTACCCCGCTGAGAAGGGCGTTGAAACCCACGACGCCCTCCCTTGCTCCGAAATACGCGAATCTGAGCGTATTTCCGTAACCCTCTATTAATCACCGATTTATGATTAATAGCCACCATCCGCCGCCCCCACCGACCCGCAAACGCATCGCGATAAGGCATTGATCGCACCGCGATACCATAGCTATCGCGTTACGAAAGTATAGCTATCGCACCGCGAGAGGATAGTTATCGCACTGCGAAAGCTATGGTTTCGCGATGCCAGATGGCCTTTTTCGTAGTCCGAGAAGGCCGATGCGGCGGTTTCCGGGCATTTACCCGCTTCCGACATGTCACTTTCCCGATTTTTTAGGCCCAAAATCAAGCCCTCAAAACGAGGCCGTTTTGTACGTTTATTTCAACGCAAAATCCCCCGCATCTACTGTCGTAAATGCGGGGGATTGCTATCGTTTGAGCCGGAGATTTACTTCTCTTCCGGTGCCTTGTCGATAAGATCCATGAACTGGTCGAGCTTCGGCGTGATGATGATTTGCGTACGGCGGTTACGCTGCTTGCCCAGTTCGGTGTCGTTGCTCACGAGCGGATTGAACTCGCCACGGCCACCGGCGGTCAGGCGCTTCGGTGCAACATTGAAGTGGTCGATGAGGTACTGCACCACCGATGAGGCACGCAGGCAGGAGAGATCCCAGTTGTTGCGGATGTTCTTCATCGAGGCGGCCGAGGCGTTCACTGGCACGTTGTCGGTGTTACCCTCCACAAGCACGTCGTAATCCTTATAGTCGGTGATGATCTTCGCAATCTTCGACAGCGTCTCCTCGGCGCGGTCATTGATCTCGTAGCTGCCGCTCTTGTAGAGCATGTTGTCGGCCAGCGAGATATATACGACGCCCTTCAGCACCTGCACGTCGACCTCCTTCATCTCCTCCTTCGACAGCGAACGGGTGAGGTTGTTGGTCAGCACCATGTTGAGCGAGTCGCTCTTGCTCTTCACCTCGACGAGGTGACGGATGTACTGGTTCGACTCATTAATCTGGTCAACGAGCTTCGAGATGTTGATATTGTTCGAGTTGGCGTTGTTCAGACTCTTGTCCAGACTGCTCTGCAGTGCAGCGTAGTCCTTCTTCTGCTGGGCGAGCTGGTCCTCGAGCGAGGTCACGCGGGCCTGAGCGGCTGCCAGTTTCTCTTTGGCATCCTGGTAATTTGACGTGAGCTCACGGTTCTCATTCTGGCAATTCTGCAGATCTTTCTTGCTTGCGCAGCCCGTCAGGGTCAGTGCGCCGACAAGCAGTGTGAGTAATAAAGTGTTCTTTTTCATTCTTATAGGTGTTTATATTTCCAATTTAATACTAAGACGTAATCGCATGCCGAATGTTGCATGAAACAATGCGATGTTACAATTATTTAACCAATCAGCCAGCGTCTTAGCCCTTCCTTACTTGCTCAGGATGGCGTTCTGTTCGGCGGTGATGGTATGCGCATGCTTGTGCTGCGACTTCACTTTGAACTTGTCGAAGCCCTCACCATACACGCCGATGACATTGGTCTCAGTGACGAAGGCCTTCGGGTCTATCTCGTTGATAATGCGGAAGATAACGTTGCTCTCACGGCGCTTGGCCATGATGAACAGCATCTTCACCTCGTGGCCGGTATAGAAACCGTGAGCCTCGATGACCGTGGCGCCGCGGTGGGGGAAGACGGCAATGCGCGAGGCAATCTCCTTATACTTGTCGGAGATGATGAAGAACTGTACCGAACGGTGCATGGCATTGACCACCTGGTCGATGCAGAAAGCGGTGACGAGGAGCACTACATAGCCGTAAATCACCTGCTCCCAGTTGTGGAATACGAGGTAAGACGATGTGATGATGACGATATCGCACATCATCACCACCCGGCCCAGCGAGATGTCGCGGTATTTGTGGACGATGGCCGCCACGATATCGGTGCCACCCGTCGAACCGTTGAAGGACAGACCGATGCCGACGCCGCTGCCGCAGAAGATGGCACCGATGATGCTCGCCATGAACGGTTGGTCGGCCAGCAGGTGCATGCTGCCCGTATTGGAGCGCGCAAAGGTCGTGAGGGTCGTGAGCAACAGCACGGCGTAGATGGTCTTCAAACAGAACCTGAGGCCGAGAATCTTCAACGCCGCCAACAACAGCGCGGCATTGATGATGAAGTAAGTCGTCTGCACGGGGATGCCCGTACCCCAATAAACGACAGAGGATATACCCGGTACGCCACCCGTCGTAATATTGTTAGGCAACAGGAAAATGTTCCAGCCGATGCAATAGCAAACCATTGCAATGGTGATCATGATGTAGTCCCGCACCTCGTCGGCTACTTTCTTATTTATCTTCATAAGTGTAATAGGTTTATGACCGTGGTTCTCTTTTGCTTGCAAAGTTAATGAATCTGATGATAAAATGTTCACTCCCCCCCAACTTTTTTCTCACTGCCCTGGCGCTGAGGCCTCGCTGTTTTTGCCTTCCCACGCAGATTTCGCAGGTTTCGCAGATTTCCTGCCCACCCTTTTTCTCACGCAGATTCCGCAGATTTCCTGCCCACCATTGATCTCGCCAATACCTGCGGATGGTGGCCGGCACAAGACCGGCCACTACACTAAAACCACAGATACCCGGTCGAGCGGGTATAGTGTTTATCGCATTCGGGGAATAGTGTTTATCGCATTCATCCAGTGTAGTGGCCGGTCTTGTGCCGGCCACCAGCCACCGACAGTGAACCTTCATCGATCTGCGTGGAATAAAAGCCACCTCGGTATAGAGAAGAATCTGCGTGGGAATATTAATCCGCCTTGGGATTGAGCCAAATCAGCGTGAGCTTACAGCACCCGAAATTGCCATAGAATTGTAATACGATTATCTTGCGGGCATGACTTTTATTGCCTATCTTTGCCGCATGGAATTAACCAATCGCTTTCCTTATCGCCTACTGTTCATCGGTTTAGGCCTTTTCCTGACGGTCGCCTCCAGCGCGCAGGACAGCATTGACTATCGCCCGCAGATCCATGGAACGCTGCGTGGCAAGTACGAATACCAGACGCAAGACGAGGCCGGACGCTTCGAGGTGCGTACGGCGCGCGTCAGCGTCACCGGGCAGGTCACCCGCGACATCGACTATAAAGCCGAGATAGACCTCTGCGATGAGGGCACCATCAAGATGCTCGACGCCTACGCCCGCGTCAAGCCGGTACGCAACCTCCGTTTCACCATCGGTCAGATGCGCGTGCCCTTCACCATCGACGCCCACCGCTCGCCCCATGAGCAGTATTTCGCCAACCGTAGCTTCATTGCCAAACAAGTGGGCAACATCCGCGACGTTGGTGCGATGATTGGCTATGATTTCAATATGGGTGTACCGGCGCGCATCGAGGCCGGACTGTTCAACGGCTCCGGATTGACCGGTCAGAAAGACTACTGGACCAAGGGCATCAACTTCTCAGCCAAGGCGCAGTTCTTCCTCTCGAAGAACCTCACCATGCAGCTCAGCGCGCAGAAGATCAAACCCGACAGCGTCGGCATCATGATGTACGACGGCGGCTTCACGTGGAAGAGCGGCCGATTCCTCGCCGAGGCCGAGTATCTGTATAAGGTCTATGCCCACAATAAATATAAGGATGTGCATTCGGTCGATGTGTTTGCCAATTACGATATTCCCATTCGCAAACGCTTATTAAATAAGGTGTCACCGCTGGTGCGCTACGATTTCATGTCCGACCACAGCGACGGCATCCGCAACAGTGCCGGCCTGCTCTACACCACCGACTACCAGCGCCACCGCATCACCGCAGGCGCCACGCTGAGCATCGCCGCGCCCTTCACCGCCGACCTGCGGCTCAACTACGAGAAATATTTCTACCGCCACGACGGCATCCCCAAGACATCAGAGAAAGATAAGATTGTGGCCGAACTGATGGTCCACTTCTAACACACGCCAAACGCGTGCAGCGCCTTCGCCACGCCGTCGTCGTCGACGGTGGCCGTTATATGGTCGGCGATGGCCTTCACGTTGTCGTTGGCGTTGCCCATGGCCACGCCGATGCCCGCGCGGCGGATGATGGCGATGTCGTTGCCGCCGTCGCCGAACGCCATCGTCTGTGCGATGTCAAGGTGTTCGTGTGCGACCATGGCTTCCAGTCCTTTGCCCTTGTCGGCGTCGGTTTGAGTGATGTCGGTGAAGTAGTCGGTCCATCTGCCGCTCACACATTGTTGGAGCTGCGGCATGACCGTCGCCTCCTCCTCGGGTGAGAAGAAAGGACTGACCTGTAGGATGGGCTCCTGCAGCACCTCGGCTAAGGGGTGGAAGGGGAAATTGGTGAGGCCGAGCATCACGCCGAACTGCTGTTCCAGCGCCTCCGACGACTGGAAGGTCGCGATATGTTGGGTGCCGACCACGACGCATGCCTTTCCGTATTGCCGGCAGGCGTCGAGGATGGTCTCCACGTCGGCCGGGAGCATGGCGTGGCAGCCAAACTGCGTGTCGCCCACCACGCACAGCGCGCCGTTGGTGGTGATGTAGCCGTCGATGAGGTCGGTAATCTGCCCGAGGTTAGTGATAAAGGGAATGGGGCGGCCAGTTGAGATGTAAACCTTTACGCCGCGCTGCTTGGCCTCGCGCAGGGCGTCAACGGCCGACTGGGGGATGCGGTGCGTCTTGAAGCTCACCAGCGTGCCGTCAATGTCGAAAAACAATGCTCTGATGTTCATGCTGCAAAGTTACGCTTTTCCCTTCAATCTGCCGCTTCTTGCCCGCCGCTTTTCATTGATTTAAGTCAATAATCGCTAAAATATCGAAAATAATCGCGTATTTTCTTGTGGGAATGAAAATTTCGATATACCTTTGCACTCGCTTTTGGCAAAACGCCGGGGGCACGAAGAAAGAGTTCTTTGAATTGATTACATAAACAGAGAAGTAGTAGTACAAGAAGCAGGCCGCAGGCCGGGCATGTAGATGACAGGGTTTACACCTTATT
>Ga0256404_1005505_pt1 | contig 22308 bp, 19 predicted proteins | sample RumenRJG_01DNA_FD_185990 | JGI IMG/M metagenome (GOLD analysis project Ga0256404, IMG submission 185990) | Bovine rumen microbial communities from Lethbridge, Alberta, Canada - RJG_01 | ecosystem: Host-associated > Mammals > Digestive system > Stomach > Rumen | place: Canada: Alberta | collected...
CCAGTCGCGGTCCCATGCGGCCAGTGCCGTGGTGACGGGGCGGTGCTGCGGGTCGTTGGCACGTATGCGTTCGGCCAGGTTGTGGGCAGTCTTCACCACCTCTATCTTCTTGCGTTCTATGACCTCGTTGCCTGTTGACCAGCAGAAGATGCTGGGGTGCAGTCGGTCGCGCCGCACCATGGCCTCCACATCGCGCTGCCACCACAGGTCGAAGAGGGTGGAGTAGTCGTAGATGTTCTCGTTCTTGTGTTCACGCCATCCGTCGAAGGCCTCGTCGATGACCAGCAGCCCCAGCTCGTCGCAGGCCCGGAGAAAAGCCTCCGACGGTGGGTTGTGGCTGGTGCGCACGGCGTTGAATCCCGCCTCTTTCAGTAACTGAGCCTTGCGGTATTCGGCATCATCGTATGCGGCCGCTCCCAGAATACCGTTGTCGTGGTGAACGCAGGCGCCGTTCAGCTTTATCGGTTTGCCATTGAGCAGCAGACCACGTTCGCCGTCGTAGTCGATGGTCCGTATGCCGTAGGTCACGCTGATGCGGTCGCCACCCGGCACTTCGAGTTCAGCCTCATAAAGATACGGGTCGTCGGGTGACCACAAGCGGGGCTCTGCCACCTCGATGGTGCGGCTGATGGGACTGGTGGTGCCATCGTCACGAATAACCGTGGCGCTCAGTTCCACGTGGTGTATGTCTGTCGTGGTTACCTCAATGCTCCAGTCGTCGATGTAGGTCATGGGCGTGGTGACGAGCCAGACATTGCGGTAGATGCCCGAGCCGGAGTACCAGCGGCAGTTCTTCTGCTGTGAGTTGTCAACGCTGACAACGATTTCGTTCTTACCTATATGAATATAGGGAGTAACATCCACCCAGAACGACGAGTAGCCATAAGGCCAGCCGCCTGCCAGCTGTCCGTTGACATACACTTTAGAGTTCATATAGACACCCTCGAAGTAAAGGCGCACTTTCTTGTCCTTGTAAGCCTTGTCCAGTGTCAGCACTCTCCGATACCAGCCCTTGCCTGTCGGCAAGTAGGCACCGTCGTTGCCGGTGGGAGCATGGCGGTCGAACTGCTGTTCGATGCTCCAGTCGTGGGGCAGCGTTACGCTGCGTGCTTGGGTGAAGTTACTGTCGTTCAGGGCAAACTGCCAATGGTCGTTGAGCAGTTGCTTTCGCTGTATGTTTGCTGCCTGTGTTGCGCCAAAGCCCGCAGTCATGAGGAGGCAGACTGCTATTGTTATGATTCGGTTCATATCTTATTCTGTTATGAGAATTCCACCGTTCTGGGGAATGTTGATTGTCAGTTGTTGTTTCTTGTTTTGTTTAATGGTTTTCACGCTGCCTTGTAACTGGGCATCGTCGCTATAAATCTGGAGTGGCGTGCCCTGCAGAAACATGGGCAGGCAGATGGTCTTCTTCAGCGGTGTTGGCTCTGCATTGATGCCTGCCACATACCATTTGCCAGCCGAGCGACGCGCCAGGATGACATATTTGCCGGGATAACCGTCAATGAACTTCACTTCATCCCATGTCGTGGGCACCTGCTTCATGAAGCTGATGGCCCACGAGGGGGCGTCGGTCAGGTTGTTGGGAGCAAGGGCAAAATGCTGAATGGCACTCTGGAAGAGTACGGCCGTGGCCAGTGCATAGACGTCGCTGGTGCGGCGCACGGTGCCATGCTGGTTGTCGGCACTATAGCGCTTGTTGAGCGCAGAGCCTCCGAAGTCCATGGAGCCGACCGTATTGCGGATGAACGGATGGATGCAGGCATTGCGGGCTTCAGCATCGCATGCTCCCTGTCCGAAGTGAAGGTTTTCGGATGCCAGTACCGCTTCAGAGGCAGCATAGTTGGGGTACATACGCTCCCAACCACGCGGCAGTGTACAGCCGTGGAAGATGACGAGCAGCCCAAAGTCGTTGGCATCACTGAGAATGTCCTCGTAGAGCTGCATCATGGGCTGCTGGTCGCCGCCGAAGAAATCGACCTTGATGCCCCGGATGCCGTTCTGCTGCATCCTGCGCATCTCCTCCCGGCGTATTCGCTGGTTATTCATCTTGCCGATGGGCGTTTGTGGAGCGTCGTTCCATGCACCGTTCGAGTTATACCAGAGGAACAGCCCCACACCTTTCTCTTTTCCATAACGGGCCAGCTCTGCTATTTTGTCGTAGCCGATCTGCTGGTCCCAGAAAGCATCAATGAGCACACTCTGATAGCCCATGGTGGCCGAGAAGTCGATGTAGCGTTTCTGCTCGTCGAAGTTACAGCTGGGGTCCATGCCGATAATCCACGACCAGGAACCCTTGCCATAGATATATTCCTGTGATGCCTCGTATTTCGGCTGCACCAGATCGAAAGCTGCCGTAGTCTCAACAATGTCTGCCAGCGAGCCTAATGTAATAGTGCGCCAAGGAGTAAAGCCAGGCAGGGAGATGGCAGCCGAAGTGGAGCCAAAACCATTCAGTTCGCCAGGCTGTGGAAAGCCGATGTGGTACTGTCCGCCGCCGTCGTTCAGCAGGCGGCAGCCCACATAATTGCCGTCGGTTCCTGTTTCGCTGATGAGAACCCAGGCGGTCTTGGGCTCCCCACTTTGGGAAAGTTTGAACAGGCAGGGGAACGTGTAACCCTCGCCCCAGCCATTCTTGCCTATGGGCTCATCACAGGTATAGGGCGTTTCGTAACTTGGCGATGTACGTGCGAAACCGCCCATGGGCTTTGACTGCGGACAAAGGAAGGTGGTGGTGCCTTCAGGCAGCACGAAGCCGCTGGCCTCGCGCTCCACCACGCAGACTCTGGTTTCGCGGTCAGGCAGTATGCGGTAACGGAAGGCCACGTCACGGTTGCTGACGCGGAACTCCACTTCAAGCGCCGGCTGGTCACCTGTTCTTTGTGAGAAGGTGGCAACGCACTTGGCAGCCTCGTAATTGACTTGGCTTTGCTTGATGTTGCGTAAAGAATAGTTCTCTTTGACGGTTGTTGTGTCGAAGGTTGTCAGAATAAGCCCCTGTGTCAGGTCAGCCATGTTCGTCACAACGCCGAGGGGCGATGGCAGAATGAACTGTTGTGCATCGTAGAGCACCTGATAAGTGGGCTGTCCCTGACTGTTTACATCCAGTTTCAGGGTCAGCCGATGGTCTGGACTGTGCAGTGTGGCTGACGGGCTGTCGATGACGGGTTGTGCAGTCAGGCTGGTTAGTACCAGACTTAGTAAAGCAAAGGAAAATAAAATTCTTTTCATTATAATTGATTTTATTGTTATTGTATAACGAAGACAAAGCCCCCACGAGGCAGACACGGAACAGCATCAGGAAGCTTGTTGACAGATGAGATGTGCCAAGGTGATGCCGCATTGCCACTGTCGGTGAAGAGTGTAGCCTGCTGATATGAACCCATGAAGTGGAGATTGCAGGAAAGTATGGAAGGCTCGTCAGTACCGTTGATGCCAGCTACGTACCAGCTGTTTCCATGTCGCCGGGCCAGAACGACGGACTGACCGGGATAACCACTGACGAGGTGCGTTTCGTCCCATGCTGTGGGTAGCTGGCTTAAGAAATTCTGCACGGTTTGTGGTTGCGTCAGGAAACTTTCCGGGCGGTCGGCTAGGTGTTGCAGACCGCTCTCAAAAAGAACGGTCAGTGCCAGCTCATGGGCATGTGTCGTTATGTGTGGGTGTTGTGAGTCGCTAAAGGCACAGGGTGTGTAGTCCATAGGCCCGATTACGTTTCGGGTGAAAGGGAGGGTGGCATTATGACTGGCGGCTTTGGCGGTGAACGTGGGAACATTGTTATACCATTCAGCTCCGTAAACACCTTCCGTTGAGAGCAGGTTAGGCCACGTGCGCTGCCAGCCACGCGGGACGGTAGCACCATGGAAATTGACCAGTAAGTGATGTCTGGCGGCACATTCCAACAAATCCTGACAGTAGTCCATATTCATCTGATTGTCGCCAGAGAAGAAGTCAATCTTCACACCTGCCACGCCCAGCTGCTCACACCAGGAGAATTCCCGTTCGCGGTCTTCTGGCTTGTTCAGACGGAATTTCGGTCCGGGGGCTCCGTCAATCCACCCGACACTGGAATTGTACCAAATCATGGGTCTGACTCCTTGTGAATGAGCGTATGCAATGGCATCCTCGATGGTCTTGCCGTCACGCATTTCGTCCCATTCGGCATCAATAAGAACGTAGGGCAAGTGCAGTATGGCTGCCATATCCACATACTTTTTAATAATCTGATAGTCGCTGGAGCCATGATTATAGGCCCAATAGACCCATGAGACCACTCCGGGCTGAATCCAGTCAGTATCAGTCAGTTTGCAAGGCTCGGATACGTCAGTGACCAGCGTGGATTCCACGATATCAGCCAGTGTGCCAACAATGACCACTTGCCAAGGTGTTGGGTGTTCTTGCTCTGGCAAGCGTCCCTGCGGGTCGAGCGGGGTGATGGGTGACGGGTGTTGGGTGTCTGGAACTACCCGAAATAGTTCACCTTCGTTATAAAGGCAGGAGGCACTTTGCTGTTTCCCGATGTTTGCTTCCGTAATCAGGGCAAAGATACCGTCGGCAGGCTCAATCAGGGCAGGGAAGCCCCAACGGTTATTATAGCCTTCGGGGGAAGTAAATGTACCGCTAAAGCTGGGGACAGGTTTCACCTTGGCGGTATTACTAAGGGGAAAGAACCCTTCGTATGATTCTGTCCATTGCTGCATCCAGCGACGTGTGCCCTCTGGTATGTGGTAGGAGATGGTTGATGGTTGAGCGTGGAGCGTTGAGGGTTGAGCGTTGAGCGTTGAGCGATGAGCGTTATCGTTGACGTTATCGTTGACGTTAAAGTTAGCGTTAGGGTTAGCGTTGTCATAGCGTAAGGCAATGCCGTCGTTATACACGCGAAGAGTCAATGCTCCGCAGCGGTATTCGTTGGCTTCATTGGTACAATGGCTTTTTTTGCCTGACAGCATTTGGTAGTCTGCCTTGATGGGTGTGGCCGTGCATTGGCGGAGTGCAGACACCTCTGTGACTGTCTCTATGTCGAGTACGGGCTGGTTTTGAAAGTGAACCGTCAGCGTATGGTTTTGAGGGTGGACAGTCAGCTTGCCGTTGGGCGATTGTTGTGCAACCATGATGGTGGCACAACAGGACAGTGACAATGATAACAGAAACTGTTTCATGGCCAGTTATTGTTTAATGTAGGTGAATGCATCCACATCGACATAGCCACCCGCCTTTTTGGTGGCATAGCAGAATATGCCGAACTTGGTGCCCATGAAGAAACGGCGGTAGTCGAAGCCCATCTTATAGTCGGACCCCATCTTTGTCCACTCAGAACCATCAAGGCTGTAGTAGAAGGTGGCCACGTCACGACCGCCCCCCATTCCCTCACCGGTGGGGCGAAAGTCTGCATCAATGCGTAGCCAGATGGTGGTAGGTGGCTTTTGGCCTTGGCCTGTTAGCTTTAGGCTCTCTATGACTTTCTCGTCGGTGCCGGTCACGGCTTTGTCGGTTTCAGAAAGGTGGACGCTCAATTCGTTCATTTCAAGGAAGAGCTGTCTGCCCTTTTTCTTCACGGTCAGCGCGCCGGTGTCACTGTTAAAAGCAGCCAGTCCGGCACAGTCGCCATCCTTCATTTTTGTGATGTCCATAACGACGGTGCCGCTGCACGAGGGGCCCTCCATGCGTTGTGTCAGCGTGTTAGGAGCCAGGTAGAGCGTGTTGACCACGCGGCTGGTCTTCAGTCGGAGGAAGCCAGGGCGTTCGGTGAGCGACCATGCCTCGTTGACGGGGTTGTGGTTCCACTGCCAATGCAGGCCGAGAAGCCCCCTCCCCCGGTCGGGGGAGGTAAAGTCGTCGCTCTTGACGATGCCCGTGGCAGGCTGGCCGCTGACCAGCGGGCGTACGGTCTCAGGAACCTTACCGTCTTCGTCGCCCAGCATGGGCCAGCCGTTAATCCAGCGACAAGGCATGACGGTGAGCACGCGGCCCACGCCGCCACGGTCCTGGAAGATGATGCCATACCAGTCGCCGTCCCGAGAGTCAACAATGGTGCCTTGTGCCTCGTAGGAGAATCCGCCAAAGGGTGACTCCAGTATGACCTGCTTCTCGTAGGGACCGTGTATGTCGTCGGCCCTGTAGCATACTTCGCGGCGATGGCGGCCAGGGGCGTATGTGTGCGATATCATCAGCAGATAGTACTTGCCGTTGTGCTTAATCATGCGTGACCCTTCCAACAGGCCCTTCTCGTCGTCCTCACGCTGGAAGATTTGCTGGTGGGTTCCCTCAATCACGTCTGAGAGGTCGGGGCGCAGCTCCATGAGTTCACCGGTGCCATAGACGACATAGACCCGGCCGTCGTCATCGAAAAACAACGAGCAGTCATGGAAGTGACGCATGCGTGACACGATGGTCCACGGACCTTCCGCCTTTTCGGCTGAGAAAATGTAAGTATCGCCCATTGCGCCTTGCTCGTTGGGTGCCAGCAGGGCGTAGAATTTGCCGTTGTGGTATTTCAGTGAGGTGGCCCATTGGCCGCGGCCGTATGCAGTACCTTGCTGAAGGTCGTACTTAGGCGAATCCGTTAACCGGTCAAAGATATAGCCCACTGTTTCCCAGTTCTTCAGGTCTTTTGATGCCATTACGGGGCCCCCGGGCATGAGGTGCATGGTGGTTGTCACCATGTAAAAGGTATCTCCCACGCGAATGACGTCGGGGTCAGGCACATCGGCCCACAGCATAGGGTTTTGGATTTTCTCCATTTGCAATGTCTCGTAAATACCGTTCTTGCTCTGGCAAGCGTCCCTACGGGCCGAGCGGAGCGTGGAGTGTTCTTGCCTTGCAAGCGTCCTTCGGCCGAGCGGAGCGTTGACTGGCTGAGCCTTAACGGTCATGGTGAGGCACAGCATGATAACGAATAATGCGGTTTTCTTCATGTCGCAATGTTTTTTATGGCTGCAAAGGTACTAAAAAGAATCAAAAACAGGCTGCACGTGGCTTTTTGTTTTTGTAACGAATAGTTTAACAGAAGTTTCAGTAGTTTGCCGAAGCGTCGGTGGCTGTAGGGGAAAATGCGGGTGTTATGCAATAAAACGCCTTTTGCGTCGTTATTAATCATGATGCAAAAAATGTTTGCGCTCGTCGGTCTGGTGTTGCTATGCGGGCTTGAAGCCGCTGCGCAATACGATCCGTCGTTCAGTCATTACTGGGCGATGGAAACGTCGTTTAACCCTGCTGCTGCCGGTAAGGAGAAGAAAATCAACCTGGTGGCAGCATACGCTATGACGATGGTAGGATTCGAGAATGCGCCTAAGACGATGTACGTCAGTGGCGACATGCCGTTCTTTGCCCTTGGCAGCTACCATGGCGTGGGTGCTCAGATTATGAACGATGCCATCGGTATCTTCTCGCACAAGCGCCTGTCGGTGCAGTACTCGCTGAAGCGGCCGTTGCTGGGCGGTGTCATCAGCGTAGGTGTGCAGGGTGGCATATTGAGTGAGAACATGGACGGTTCAAAGCTGGACTTAGAGACTCCCAACGACCCGGCCTTCAGCACGTCTGAGCAGACGGGCACGGGGTTTGACCTGGCTGCCGGACTGTATTACGTGCACAAGGACTGGTACGTCGGACTGTCGGCCCTGCACCTTACGGCACCGCTGGTGGAGATAGGCGAAAAGAACGAATTGCAGGTTGACAGGACATATTATTTGACGGGTGGATACAATATTCGGCTAAGAAATCCGTTTTTTACAATACATCCCACCATGTTGGCACGTACTGACGGTTCGGCATGGCGAGTTGATGTTGGTGGCCGGGTACGCTATCAGTACGAAAAACGAATGCTCTATGCCGGAGCGTCGTATAGTCCAACCAATTCGGTCACGCTGCTGATAGGCGGCAATTTTCATGGCATCAGCCTTGGCTACGGCTATGAGTTCTATACAAATGGCATCAGCATAGGCAACGGCAGTCATGAGCTTTGCGTGGGTTACCAATTGGACCTGGACTTCGGAAAGAAAGGCCGTAACCGTCATCAGAGCGTGAGGCTGCTTTGAAAAGTGAAAAAGTGAAAGAATGAGAAATGAGATATGAAACAAGACAAGAAGAATAAAGGTGTAAAAAGGCAGGCAAAGAGGTTTTTACCTTTTTACCTTTTTACCTTTTTACTTTTAGCATTGACAGGCTGTTTTGGCGGTCGTTCTACGATGGCCAGCGGCGGTGAGGTGACTGGTGTGAGCGGCAAGGCCTTTGCTGAGCCGACGCCCTACGGCATGACTCTCATCAGACGTGGTCACCTGAAGATGGGTATAGAAGAGCAAGACTCTTTGTGGGGGCGCCAGACACCGTTGCGCGACATTTCGGTAGAAGGTTTCTGGATGGACGAGACGGAGGTGACCAACTCCCAGTATCGTCAGTTTGTGTATTATGTGCGCGACTCCATTCTGCGTGAACGCCTGGCCGACCCTGCCTACGGTGGTGACGAGACTTACAAGATAGAGGAGGACAAATACGGTGAGCCCGTGAAACCCCATCTGAACTGGAAGAAGGCATTGCCACGCAAGCCGAACGAGGACGAGGAGCGCGCCTTTGAGAGCCTCTATGTCACTCACCCCGTGACGGGTGAGAAGATGCTTGACTGGCGTCAGATGAACTATCGTTACGAGATTTACGACTACGTGGAGGCTGCTAAGCGCAAGTACCGTCAGAAACTGGAGGAACGTGACCTGAACACCGACCACTGGGGAACCGAGGCTTCGGCACCTATTATTATCTCGAAGGATACTGCCTACATTGATGACGAAGGCAAGATCCACTCAGAGACCATCACCCGCGAATATACTGGTGAGTGGGACTTCCTGAATACCTATATTGTAAATGTATATCCTGACACAACGTGCTGGGTGAACGACTTCCCCAATGCGGAGAACGAGACCTACATGCGCTACTACTTCACCAACGCTGCCTATAACGACTATCCCGTAGTGGGCGTCAGTTGGGAACAGGCTAACGCCTTCTGCGCTTGGCGCACGGAGTACCTGCTGAAGGGACTCGGTCCGCAGGCCCGCTTTGTACAGCGCTATCGCCTGCCGACTGAGGCCGAGTGGGAGTATGCTGCACGTGGTAAAGACCAGAACGAGTTCCCCTGGGACAATGAGGACGTGGCAAGTGGCAACGGCTGTTTCTTTGCCAACTTTAAGCCCGCCACAGGTGACTACACGCAGGACGGTAACCTTATTACCAGTAAGACGGGTATCTATCAGGCGAACTCAAACGGACTGTACGACATGGCAGGCAACGTGGCCGAATGGACCAGTACTGTATATACTGAGGCAGGTGTGACGTCGATGAACGACATTAACCCGCAGCTGAAGTATAATGCAGCTCTTGAAGACCCCTACAGGCTGAAGAAGAAGAGTGTGCGCGGCGGTTCGTGGAAGGACCCTGCCAGCTACATCCGCTCTGCCTGGCGCTCGTATGAGTATCAGAACCAGCCCCGCTCTTACATAGGATTCCGCTGTGTACGCAGCCTTGCCAATACGACCAGTGAGAAAATGAAAGTGAAGAAGAGCAAGAAGAGAAAGTAGTTGAGTGTTGAGAGTTTAGTGTTTATAAAATATAAAGATGACAAAATACAGTAAAATCAATATGGTCTATCGCTTGCAGAAGTGGATGGACAGCGTACCGGGACAGACGTTCCTTAACTATGCCTATAGCTGGGGTGCTGCCGTCGTTATTCTTGGTACCTTATTTAAACTGACCCATTTGCCAGGAGCAAACCTGATGCTGTACTTAGGTATGGGTACCGAGGTCGTCGTGTTCTTCCTTTCGGCCTTCGACCGCCCGTTTGACAAGACTGCCGACGGTATGGAACTTCCTACGCACGTTGTTGATGATGTGGAAACTGAAGGCGCAGAGACGACTGATGGTACAGAAACTGTTACACCTGCTGTGGCAGCTGTCAGTGGCGGTGTTGTTAGCGGTAGCACTGGTGGTGGACAAACCATTATTATTGGCGGTGGCGGCAGCGGAACTTATGAGCCCCGTGAGCCTTATGAGCCTAATGAGCCAAATAGGCCTAATGAGCCCTATGAGCCTAATATGCCTAATGAGCCCGTCGTTCCTGCATCAATTCCGCCGCTTACACCTGACATGACGGAGGCAACGAATGCTTATGTCGAGGAGCTTAAGAACCTGACCGAAGTGCTGGAGCGTGTTTCAGAACAGAGCCGCCGCCTGACCACAGACTCAGAGGAGATGGAGAACCTCAACCGTACGCTCACCGGCATCTGCAAGGTTTATGAGATGCAGCTGAAGAGTGCCAGCTCACAGATTGGCACCATCGACGAGATTAATGAGCAGACGAAGCGGCTGGCTCAGCAGATTACCGAACTTAACGCCATCTACACCCGTATGATTGAGGCGATGTCGGTAAAGGCTGCCCTGTAACATTGTGAAATAGTAAATTGTCAAATTGTAAATTAGAATAATGGCAATTAAGAAGCGACCCCAATCACCGCGCCAGAAGATGATCAATCTGATGTACGTCGTCCTCATGGCTATGCTTGCGCTGAATGTCTCAACCGAGGTGCTCAACGGCTTCTCACTTGTAGAGGAGAGCCTGCACCGCACGACAGACAATTCAGCCACGCAGAATGCAGCCATCTACTCGGACTTCGAAGAACAGATGAAAGCCAACCCTGCCAAGGTGAAAGAGTGGTTTGAAAAAGCACAGCAGGTAAAGCGCATGAGTGACTCGCTCTACACCATGGCCGACGAGTTGAAACTGGCCATTGCCCAGGAGGCTGACGGTAGTGATGCCGATGTGCATAACCTGCGCAATAAGGAAGACCTGGAAGCTGCCAATCAGGTGATGCTCTCGCCCACCGAAGGACGTGGTGAGGCACTGAAGAAGGCTATCGACTCCTATCGTAACCGTATTCTGACCATGATAGAAGACTCGGTGCAGCGTAAGATTATAGCCAGCAACCTCTCTACGGAGCTGCCCGCTAATGCGCTCACCATGGGTAAGAACTGGCAGCAGTATATGTTTGAAAACATGCCCGTCGCAGCAGCCGTCACGCTGCTGACGAAGCTGCAGAGCGACGTTCGTTATGCTGAGGGCGAGGTGTTGCACACGTTGGTTAGCAACGTCGATTTGAAGGATGTTCGTGTCAATGCCCTCAACGCCTTCGTTATTCCCAGTTCACAGACCATCGTTCGCGGTGATAAGTTCTCGGCACGCATCGTCATGGCGGCCGTTGATACCACACAGACACCGTCCATCTACATTGGAGGACGTGAACTGAACTTGAAGGACGGACTCTACGAGACTGTCTGCGGACGTACTGGTGACTTTACGCTGGCTGGCTATCTGGAAGTAATGAACAGTAACGGCGACCGCATACGCCGTGACTTTGAACAGAAATATACGGTGGTTGACCCGAGTGCAACGGTCAGTGCCGACCTGATGAATGTGCTTTATGCCGGTTATAACAACCCCATCAGCGTCAGCGTGCCCGGTGTACCCTTGTCAAAGATTCAGGCTACTGCCTCCGGTGGTACGCTGACACCCGTCAGTGCCGGTCATTACATTGCCCGTCCCTCGGCTGTGGGTAAGGATGTCACCATCACTGTTACCTCAACGAATACCGGCCGTGCCCAGCAGATGGGACAGTTCACGTTCCATGTCCGTAAGCTGCCCGACCCGACGGCCTATATTGCAACCGCCGATGCTGAGGGTAATGGTTCACGCTTCCGTGGTGGCGGACTGTCGAAACAGCAGCTGATGGCTGCCGACGGCATAGGTGCAGCCATCGACGACGGTATCCTCGACATCACCTTCAAGGTTGTGTCGTTCGAGACGGTATTCTTCGACAACATGGGTAATGCCGTGCCAATGCAGAGTGAGGGCTCTCGCTTCTCTGCCCGTCAGAAGGACACGTTCCGCAAGCTGTCGCGCAACAAACGCTTCTACATCTCGAAGGTCACGGCAGTCGGTCCTGACGGCATCCAGCGCACCCTGCCTGCATCTATGGAGGTGATTATGAAGTAGAGCTGAAGTTTGAAAACTAAAGAAATAAATAAAATATGAGACAACGAGTTGAAAGACAAATAGACTGGACGAAGGTTGTGGTAGGAAGTGTTTTACTTTTTTACCTTTTTACCTTTTTACCTTTAACGGTTTCCGCCCAGCCGGCTTCGCGCAAGAAAAAGCCGGGTAACACAGCTGTTACGCCCAACAGAAGGACGCAGCCGCAGCAGCGTACGCAGGGACAGCTCACACAGCGCGCCCGGCTGATGTTCCCCACGGCTATTGACATGCCTGAGGACGTGGTGTGGCGTCGTGACATCTACCGTGAGGTTGACTTGACACAGGATGCTAATGGTGGGCTTTATTACCCCGTACAGCCTGTAGGTAGGGAGATGAATCTCTTTACCTATATATTCAAGCTCGTACAGAACGGCTATATCCCTGCCTATGAGTACCGGCTTGACGGTAACGAGGTGTTCTCTGACTCTGCCAAGGTTGACTTCAAGACCCTTTTGGCCGACCATAGCATCTTCTATGAAGAGCGGGAGGGCAAGGTGCATGTGGATAACAGCGACATCCCCTCATCGGAAGTCACCATGTACTACCTGAAAGAGTGTGCCTATTACGACCAGGGTAACTCCACCTTCCATCGTAAGGTGCTCGCCCTGTGTCCCATCATGCTGCGCGAAGGCGACTTCGGCGGCGAGGCTACCAAGTACCCGCTCTTCTGGGTGAAGTACAGCGACCTGGAGCCGTTCCTCAGCCGTCAGACGGTGATGACGAGCAGCCTGAACAACGCTGCCACCATGTCAATGAGCGACTACTTCACCATGACGAAGTACAGCGGTAAGATTTATAAGACCAACAACATGCTGGGCCGCACGCTGGCACAGTATTGTCCTACCGACTCGCTGATGGCCAAGGAGCAGGAACGCATAGAGAAGGAGCTGACCGACTTCGAGGCAGGTCTCTTCGGCTCGTCGCTGAAACCCGACAGCACGGCTACTGCCGACTCTACAGGTGTGGCTCCTGCCGGTGATGATGTGAAGCCCGCCAAGGCTGCCAAGAAGAAAAAGAAGCGTAACCGCCGTGAGCGCGTTTCCCGTGATACTGACAGTACGCCTTCAAGCAGCGCCGCCCGCGTATCAGTACGCCGACAGCGGCATTAGGAATTGGAATGCCGGGATACCGAAAACCGGAATACCGAAATATAGGAATACGAAATAACGAAATAAAAAAGAAAACGATTATGAAAAAGGTTCTTACAGTTTTCAGTGTTGTTGCTTTACTCTTTGTGGCAACACCGTCACAGGCGCAAACTGAGTTCGGCTTGAAGGGAGGTTACAACATCTCTCACGTGTCGTTGTCGTCAGATTTGCTGAGTAGCTCTAATAAGTATGGTTTCTTCGTCGGCCCGACGGTGAAGTTTACCCTGCCAATTATTGGGTTGGGTGTTGATGCTGCCGTGCTCTACGACCAGCGCGATGCTAAACTGGAATACCAGAACACCACCGAAACCATCAAGCAGAAGAGCATCAATATTCCCATTAATGCGCGTTACCAGATTGGACTGGGTGACCTGGCCGCTATCTATCTCGCTGCCGGTCCGCAGTTCGGCATTAACGTGGGCGACGACAACTTCAAGTTCACCGATACCACCAACTACGAGCTCAAGAAGACCAACTTCAGCCTGAACGTGGGTGCTGGCGTTATGTTAGTCAGCCACCTGCAGATAGGCTTCAACTATAACATCGCCTTGGGCAAGACCGGAGAACTGTCGCTGAAGAATGCTTACGACTCCTACGAGACAAAGAATAATGCTTGGCAGATTTCTGCCGCTTATTACTTCTAAGAGCTGTTTATAATTGATTTATATTAAAAAGGACGCAAAAATGAACGTTTGCGTCTTTTTTTTCTTGAAAAACATTTGCTTTGTAAAATAAAATCCATACCTTTGCAGCGCAAAAGCAAATAAAAAGTTTTATTAATTAAAATTTGAAAGTTATGAAGAAAGTATTTTTAGCAATTGCAGCTGTTGTTCTCAGTGCAACTACAGCTATGGCTCAGAGCGAAGCCGGTTCAGTTTATATTAAGCCCATGGTCGGTGGAACGCTTACCACTCTGACAAAGTTGGACGACACAAAGATGAAGCTTGGCTTTGTTGGCGGTGCCGAGTTCGGTTATCAGATTTCTGATGAGTTTGCCGTTACAGCCGGTGTGCTGGCTTCAATGCAGGGTGCAAAGTCAAAGAAGCTGACATTCACCGATAATGGCGCTTCTGTAACTGGTGACGGTAAGTACAACATGACTTATCTGAACATCCCCATCATGGCTAACTACTATGTTGCTCCTGGTCTCGCTATCAAGGCTGGTATTCAGCCGGGCTTCCTGCTGAAGAACAAGTTGACGGCTACCTATCGTTCTGGTGGCGTTGAGGTGGACTTCGAACGCTCAAGTACCGATGGTATGGCAAAGTTTGACTTCTCTATTCCCCTTGGCATCTCTTACGAGATTTCCGACTTCGTAATCGACGCTCGTTACAATCTCGGTTTGACCAGCATTTACAAGAAAGAGACCAGTGATTTCTTTGGCGTAAAGCCCAAGAACAGCGTTATCATGCTGACCGTTGGTTACAAGATTCCCCTTAACTAATCTGAATAGGTAAATAAGCAAAAATAAAAGAAGCAGGCTGAGGCTTGCTTCTTTTTTGTTCCTTTGACTTGTCGTCGAAGGTACTTCCGTTCGACAATGCAAAACAAAAACTTCGTGTTTTGTTTTGCATTGTTCTCACTTATTCGTACCTTTGCATTCATGTTCGTTGATGTTATTTTGCCTGTGCCCCTTGAGGGACTGTTCACCTATGCCGTGCCCGCTGCGTTGCAGCCCCGTGTGCTGGTGGGCGTTCGTGTGCTGGTGGTCTTCGGCCGGTCGAAGACCTACTTGGGCATTGTGGCCCGTGTACACGATGTGCAGCCGCAGGGCTACGAGGTGAAGGCCGTTAGCGACGTGGTGGATGACAGCCCCGTGGTGCTGCCCAGCCAGTTGCAACTTTGGCAGTGGATGGCCGACTACTACATGTCGCCCATTGGCGAGGTGATGAAGGCGGCACTGCCCAGCGGCATGAAGGCGGAAGACGGCTATCGTCCGCGCAAGGAGACCTTCCTGCAGCTTACTCCCCGGTTCCTGTCGGAGCAGGCGCAGCACGTGGCGTTAGAGATGCTGCGCAGCAGTAGGGCCCAGAAGCAGTTAGAGGCGTTTCAGGCTTTTCTGGCGATGACGGCTGACGGCAGCGAGGTGACGCGTGACGAGTTTCTGAACACCAGCCATGCCACGTCGGCCACATATAACGCCCTGCTGAAACGTGGCCTGCTCACTACGACAGAGCGTGAGGTGGGGCGGCTCAACCACGGCGGCGAGCCGCACCTCGAGGCCATTAAACCGCTCAGCGAACCGCAGTCTGACGCTCTGAACCGCATCAAGATGCAGTGGCTTCAACACCGGGTGGTGCTGCTCCATGGTGTGACGGGCAGCGGCAAGACAGAAATTTACATTCATCTTATTCAGCAGGCCATCGACCGCCATGAGCAGGTGCTCTACCTGTTGCCCGAGATAGCGCTGACGGTGCAGATGATGGACCGCCTGCGCCGTGTCTTCGGCAACCGTCTGGGCATCTACCACTCCAAGTACAGTGATGCCGAACGGGTGGAGATATGGCAGAAGCAGCTGTCGCCCAACCCTTACGATGTTATTCTGGGCGTGCGTTCGTCGGTCTTCCTGCCCTTCCAGCATCTTGGCCTCGTCATCGTCGATGAGGAGCACGAAGCCAGCTACAAGCAGCAAGACCCCATGCCCCGCTATCATGCAAGGGATGTGGCGGTAGTCCTGGCAGCCCCCTCTCGGGCTTCTGTTCTTCTCGGCACCGCCACCCCCTCCATGGAGAGTTGGTACAACGCAATGCCCCCCTCCCTTGGGGAGGGCACAGGGGGTGGGCCCGGCAAGTACGGACTGGTGACGCTGACCGAGCGCTACAAGGGCATGGAGCTGCCGGAGATAAAGATTGTAGATGTGAAGGACCTGCAGCACCGCAAGATGATGCGCGGGCCGTTCTCTCCTCTCTTATTAACGCGCGTGCGCGAGGCGCTGGAACGTGGCGAGCAGGCCATCCTCTTCCAGAACCGTCGCGGCTTTGCCCCTATGGTGGAGTGCCGCCAGTGCGGGTGGGTGCCCCATTGCCAGCATTGCGACGTCTCGCTGACGCTGCACCGCAGTCTGAACCAGCTGACCTGCCACTACTGCGGCTTTACCTACAGGGTACCTGACGAGTGCCCCAGCTGCGGTTCGAAGGAGCTGCACTCGCGGGGCTTCGGCACGGAGAAGATTGAGGACACCGTGCGCGAGCTGTTTCCTGAGGCCCGCGTGGCCCGCATGGACCTGGACACCACCCGTTCGCGTCATGCCTACGAACGCATCATCGATGATTTCTCGGCCGGCCGTACCAATATTCTCATCGGTACGCAGATGGTCAGCAAGGGGCTCGACTTCGACCGCGTCAGCGTGGTGGGCATCTTGAATGCCGACTCCATGCTCAACCAGCCCGACTTCCGGGCCTACGAGCACGCCTTCATGATGATGGCGCAGGTCAGCGGACGTGCCGGACGCAAGCAGAAGCGCGGACTGGTCATTCTGCAGACGCGCCAGCCCGGCCTGCCGCTCATTCACCAGGTGGTCAACAACGACTACCGTGCCTTCTACCAGGAACTGCTCACCGAGCGGCGCGAGTTCCGCTATCCGCCCTATTACCGGCTCATCTACGTCTATCTGAAGCATAAGGACGACCGCGTAGTCAGCACCGCCGCCACGGAGCTGGGCTCCCGTCTGCGCCAGTGGTTCGGCACCCGCGTATTAGGGCCCGACAAGCCTGCCGTGGCCCGAGTGAAGCAGCAGCACATCCGCAAGATGGTGCTCAAGTTAGAGCCCGGCCTCGACGGCCGCCGCGTTCGTGAGTATCTGCTCAAGGCCCAGCAGCAGCTCATGGCCGACAAACGCTACGCCTCGCTTCAGGTGTATTACGACGTTGACCCGGTGTAATCAGAAAAATAATTCTTGGAATCCTTGCATTCTTACGCTTTATTTCGTAACTTTGACTTCGTCGAACTTACCTTTCGTTCGGAAATACAAAGAAAAATACGTTTTTCTTTGTATTTCTCTCACTTATTTCGTAATTTTGGATAAAATCGCAAACCTTTTATAAATAAAGGCAGTTCCGAGGATTGGAAAAATCGGGGTTACGGATAAGAGACCTTTCTAATTTCCTCATTCTGCTGTGATTTGCGTATCAAAGAACTCCCGACGCTGAGCCACCAGCCTGTTTCAATGGCTCTTTGTCGGATGCAAAGGTAGTAAAAAATCTCGTAGATTGTAAACTGGAAACGTTTTTTTTTACGAATTATTTGCTCATTTCATTTTTTTGCCTTATATTTGCATCGTTCAGCTCAGTTAAACATGTTGTATGTGAAGATGAACATCTTAGTGTTAGTTTTACAGGTCAGGTTGGAAGTAAAAGTCTTTTGAGACATCCATTTGAAGCTGATATAATATCTGCAACTTTACTAATTGAGGTTAACCAATTAGTACTAATTTTAGAGTTATGATTAATGTTTCTTATGCACAATTAGTGCAACTGGTATGGGAACGCGGAGAAAAACTTCCATGCAAAGATTCCAAAGTTTGGCGGCTTGATGCTTGTGGTGCTATTATTAAAAGGGATGCTTATGGTACAACGGATGAATATGGATGGGAAATAGACCATATTATCCCTAAAGCAAAAGGTGGTAGTGATGACATTTCTAACCTTCAGCCTTTGCAATGGGAAAACAATCGTGCCAAGAGTGATGGATATGAGATTCCAAAAGTGAGACATGAGAACGGACATAACCGCGTAGTTCCGTTCTATGGGATTCTGTTATCCTAAATTGTATTGAAAAGGGCGAAGGGAGTCTGCGTAACCCTTCGCCTTTTTTTATATTCTCAAATCTTATCGTCAATTGTCCTTCTGCGGTTCAAGGCTTTGGAAGTAGCCAATTTCCTCCATTATTTTATCTGCTTGAACAATGTGACCAAGTTCGCATGTGTGCCGATACTCAGCAATAAGGTCGTCAATGGTCTTTCCGACAAGTTTCCTCGGTGTTTTGTAGAGTCTGTCATAAGTAGCTCTCTTATATCCTTTCTGCCAAGCCTCTTTATATTGGTATTTGGAGATACTAGTTTCTTTTACAAGATGCTCGTTTGCTATGGAATCGCTAACTTTCTTTTTCTGCGTATACTCTTCTCTTCGCTTCTGGTTGTCTTTATGAGAATCCCACAAATTACCAACAACGTAAACAATTCCAAAGAAAAGAAGTACACCGACAATACCTGTGAATGGACCTCCTTCTTTCTCTTGCTCCAATGCCTCTTCCTGAGCCTCATGCATATAGACAGATTGGGCTTGGATTCCCATCAGTGGCAAGCAGACTAAGCATAAGATGAAAAGGACTCTCTTTAGCATATCAATGTCTTAATAATTTTATACATTGCAACAAGTAGCGGAGACAATCCAACGAGCAAAAGGAGCATGCAACCACTAGCCTCACCGACACCAGCCTTATAATCTCCAATGGGCTTACGTCCTGTTTCCTCGTTTACCTGTATTTGTTTCTTCCAATAGTCAATCATTTTTTTGACTGAGCCTGGTTCTGATTTCTTTGGTTCTTGCAAATTGATAATTTGCAAGGATTTTGTCTTTATATCCCAAAAGGCAATAACGACATTATCGCATTTTAAATGCTTTTTCCCCTTACCAAAACTAGTAGCAAAACCAACTGCCGCGCCCAAAATAGGTCCACCTAATAATAATCCAGTAGCTACTCTTGCTCCTCTTGTGTCAGATCTCTTGTATTCCACTGTGTCATCAAAATGCCAGTAATCAAATACAATGATTTGAGAGTTGTGTATGTTTACCTTGGTATCACCAATCTGCACACTAATACCGTGAGTGTGGATGTAAATGCATGCATTGTCTTGGTACTCCTTAATATGTGCAAATGCATCGCAGCTAGTTTCGGGAAACCAATCAAATAATTTTTGGCTGTCATCATCTACAAAATTGCATGCACCGATGTTCAAATCCTCAGGAAATGTCTCTGGACACTTCGCATTGTCAATAATCTCCTGTAAGTCGTCTAAAATCATATCACAGTCCTTTTAAAATATTACACTATCTATTTTCTTGGAGCATCGTAATAGTCATATGATGGACTACTACTATTTACGCAGCTTTTACAAGCACCAACAACATTGAGTAGAACCATAAGCAAAATCATTAATGCCATAACCGTGCAACCAACATTCTGCTTAATGTTACTATCAGAGTCAGCCCAGTCGGGAGCCTTGAAAATCAAATAAAAGACGAGGATACATCCTCCTATAAAAAGTAATATTTTCATATCATCATTTATTTAAAAAGTCTTAGATGTCTATTGAAACGGCGCGGGTCTGATTCCGCATCGGTTCTAGAGGCATCGCCAAACGCCGTTCTCCCAGATACAAGTTTCAGCCCGCGCCTACTGCGCGAGCATCAACTCTTTTCTTCTTGGGAGATATTTTGGCGAAATTTCTAGAACCAGAATCAAAAAGTCAACGCTTCCTTATGTTGTTCTAAGTCTATTGGTCTATCCGCTCATTACTATTTAAACATTTAATAATTAGATGCTTACGAAATCCAATGTATTCCGCTTGATAACAAGCGGATAACGTTCGGGGTGGCGAAGGCTGTCGATTTCGAGGTCGACGTCGAGGTCGGGCCACTCAATGGCCTCGGAACCACTCATCTGCACATTTAACACGCTACGGATGGGCGCATCCTGCATCCAAGGGATGCGGTTGTACGACAGGAAATAGTCGTGACCCAGCACAGAGAGCATGATGCCCTGGGCGTTAATCATCAATACGCTTGCCGATGTGCTGGCGGAATTGCTCTTTGAAGTTGTCTGCATATTTCTCTACGATTCTTTCTATTTCATTTAACTTGTGCTCGGGGATGCCCGTGTTCTTGGCCAGTTCCACCTCTGGCTCCAGCCAAAACTTGGCTTCATGCCGACCGCAGAGCACGTGGATGTGCATCCGCTCCTCCTCGTTGGAGTATATCTTGAACGTATATTCGCTCTCGTGTCGGAATACTGGACTCATAATTACTTGTTATTTGGGTGCAAATTTACGAAAAGTTTCCTAAATTGTGGGCATTTCATAAGAAAATATGCAAAATAGCAGTTTTTAAAGCCCAGATAAGGACAAGAAAAGGGAGCAAGTTGGTAAAATCTGCTCCCTTTACCATTTAACGTCTGAGTCCTCTCCGTTGCTCTTGTCCTATTCCGAACTGCTCCTTGAACCATTGGGCAAAGGGTGTCTGGTTGATATGCAGGAACAAATTCCGTTTCTCGTCCCTTATCACCTGTGCCGTGACATTATCGGCAAGGACATTGCGCCTATACTCATTAGAATGCAGCAAGCCACTATAATTGACGGCCTGCCCATGTAGCAGTTTGTCGGTTTGTTCGGCGGTGAAACCATATTGCAGACACTCACGCTCCATGTTGAGGAAACGCTTGAAACTTGGGAACCATTCATAAGCCTTATCTAAGAGACGCTTCAAGTTGCTCACCTCCTGCTGGTGTTGCTCATAGGTGCGGTTGATTTCTCTTGCGTGGTTGTCCTTCAACTTCTGCATATCGGTGCGAAGTCTCTCAATCTGACCATTCAAATCTTCAACTTCCCTGTGCAGTTGGGCATTCTCTTTCTCCAGTCGTTTCACCTTGTTGCCGCCAAGAAGAAAATTCACTCCGTTGAGTACACAGGTGGCGGTCTTTGTGGCTGAGTTCTTGCTTAGGCAAGCGACCAAGGTCGATGACTTCAGTTCCTCGGTCTTTGCCTCCGCCTTGGCTTTCAGCCGAGTCTGCTCACACTCGGCAACGACCATGCAAGCATGTCTTTGCTCTCGCTTAATCGCAGACTTGATACGGGCAAGGGCTACGCAAATCGCGGCAGATTTAGGAAAGAAAAACGCAAAATGTGAAAACGGTTCGAACTGCCCCGATATGTCACGATTTGCACAGGTCGTTAAGAAAGTTTAACTATCCGACATGAGGCTATTGGGGGTTCTTCGACGAGCGAAGCGGCAAAGCCGAGTCCGAATTGGAAACCTAATTCGTTCCGCAATCCGCCTTGATTTGCTTAGTGTCACCTTGCGGACTTTCCCCAATTTTCCTCGAATTGCCTTTATTTATGGAGCGAACTGCGTTAATCATCCAAAAATGCTTTTCTATTTCAGCATTATTTCGTAACTTTGACTTCATCGAACTTACCTTTCGTTCGGAAATACAAAGAAAAACACGTTTTTCTTCGTATTTCTCTCACTTATTTTGTAACTTTGCACAATAAAACTGTAAAGCTATGCCAAAGAAAACTTTAGGAATGACCTACGAGCTGTATCCTCGCCCGACGAAGGGTGAAGACGGAAAGCCGTTGCTCTATGTGCGTCCGGCCATAGGGTTCAAATATACAATTCGTGCCATTGATGAGTACTGCCATAAATATCGTGGCATGCCCTTAGGAGAAATGACGCGTCTTTTCACCGCGTTCTTCGACGCGGCAACGGCGCTGATGCGTGACGGGTCGCGCATAGAGACTCCCATAGGCTCGTTTGCCCCGAAGCTGAAACTGTCGGGTGACTTTACCGACCCCAAGCAGGTAAAGAACGAAGATGTGAGTCTGGCCGGTGTTGAGTATATTGCAGCTAAAGATTTCGTTGATGTACTGGACGAACGCATTACCTTTGGCTACCGCCGCAAGGAGCAGGTAGTCAAGGTGCAACCAGCTCACGAACTGCGTGAGTCGGGTCAGGTTGAAAAGGTGTTGAAGGAGCTGATGAAGCAAAGGTCGTTTACTGTTAACGAACTGGTTTACGAGAGCGGTTTGCGCTATAGTACAGCAAGGGCTTATCTTGAGCGTCTTTGCAAGGGTGACCACCCCGTTCTGCGCCGTTCCAGACCAGGCATTTACGTTCGTTATTACCCTGTTAATAACGACGAAACCGCGAAGCCATAGGTTTTCAGCGGCCGTTCAAATACTCTTCAGCGGCCGTTCAAATACTTTTCAGCGGGCGTTGAAATACTTTTCAGCGCCCGCTGAATTCTTGCTACCCCCCGGGAAACTACTCGTTACCCTGCCGTAAACCAATAGTTCCCAGGGGGGTATCTCCCTGT
>Ga0256404_1005507_pt1 | contig 22304 bp, 16 predicted proteins | sample RumenRJG_01DNA_FD_185990 | JGI IMG/M metagenome (GOLD analysis project Ga0256404, IMG submission 185990) | Bovine rumen microbial communities from Lethbridge, Alberta, Canada - RJG_01 | ecosystem: Host-associated > Mammals > Digestive system > Stomach > Rumen | place: Canada: Alberta | collected...
CTGCCCTGTCATCGCTGTGCCGACGAGCGTCGGCTACGGGGCTTCATTCGGCGGTCTTTCTGCGCTGCTGTCCATGCTTAATTCCTGTGCCAGCGGCGTGACCGTGGTGAATATCGACAACGGCTTCGGCGCCGGCTATTTTGCCAACATGATCAATCACATGACGCAGCCTGGCAGAAAGAGCTGACAGACATGGACGGACTCCATCTGAAACTGGAAAAGCTGAAGGAGATTCTGCGCGGCTGCGGCCGGACAGCTGTTGCGTTTTCAGGCGGCGTCGATTCCGCCTTTCTGCTCAGAGCAGCCCGTGACGCGCTGGGCAGCCGGTGCGCCGCATTCACTGCCAGTTCATGCATTTTCCCCGCCCGTGAGCTGGGCGAGGCAAAGGATTTCTGCGCCCGTTCCGGAATCCGCCAGGAAATAATCCCGTTCGACGCGCTGAGCGTGGAAGGGTTCCGGCAGAATCCGCCCGACAGATGCTACCTCTGCAAGCGGCGGCTTTTCGGGCTTCTGAGTGAATCGGCCCGGAAACTTGGCTTCAGCTGCATCGCCGAGGGCAGCAACATGGACGATCTGGGCGATTACCGCCCCGGGCTCCGGGCCATTGCCGAACTGGGCATCAGAAGCCCGCTGCGCGAGGCCGGACTGTACAAGTCCGAGATCAGGGCACTTTCACGGGAAATGGGCCTGCCCACATGGGACAAGCCTTCGTGCGCCTGCCTTGCGTCGCGCTTCGCGTACGGAGAAACGATCACCGAAAAAAAACTTGCCATGGCCGACCGTGCTGAAATGTTTCTGATCAGCCTCGGTTTCAGACAGCAGCGCGTGCGCGTCCACGGAGACACCGCCCGCATTGAAGTTCTTCCGGAACAGTTCGGGCTGGTCATGGACAACCGCGAACGCATTGCGGCCGCATTCAGGAAAATCGGTTTTGCCTACAGTGCCCTTGACCTGACAGGCTACCGCACCGGCAGCATGAATGAAACGCTGGAAAAGGACAAAAGTCCCGCGGTTTGAAGTTTGAGCAGCAGGAGCATAAGACTGTCAGTGTGCAGAAACAGAGAATCTTTCAGCAGCAGGAGGCCGGCGGAAAAATTTTCCGCCGGCCTCCTGTTTTGTGGATCACTTTTTAAAAGTGCGGGGAAGATCTTCTGCGGGGCAGAAGGTCCGCAGCACAGTTACGCCGAATAGGTGACTTTTCCGGCAACCATGGTCATCAGCGGTTTTATTCCGCGGATTTCCATGGGATCGCACGTGAAAATATCTTTGTCGAGCATCGTCAGGTCGGCGTCGAATCCCGGCTTCAGGCGTCCGCGGCGGTCTTCGCAGAACTCCACCCGGGCGCTGCCGGCGGTGTAGGCGTCAACGGCACGGTACACGTCGACGCATTCCTGCGGGAAGAAGCCGCCCTCGGGCCAGCCGTTTTTGTCCTTGCGGGTGACGGCGGAATAGATGTTTGGGAAGGGGTTGCAGTCCTCAACCGGCGAATCGGTGCCGTAAGCGACGCACCCGCCCAGATCCTCGACAGTGCGGAACGCGTAGGAAGTGCTGGAGAGTTCCTCACCGCAGCGGCTGATCACGGCGTGCATATCGTAATCGAGGAAGATCGGCTGATAGAACACGGGGATATGATCTCTGACGATTCTTTCAAGCAGCGGCCTGTCGGTGATCTGGCAGTGAATCAGCCCGTGGCGGCAGGGGTTCTGCCCGTTGTGGAGGACTTTTTCATAAGCGGCCGTTGTTTCTTCAACGGCTCTGTCGCCGATCACATGAGTCACGACCTGCATTCCCGCCTTATCGGCGATGCTGCAGAACGCGTCCATCTGCGCGGCACTGATCACTTCGACGCCGAAGTTTCCGGGGTCGTCCTGGTATTCGTGTTTCATGAGCGCGGTGCGGGCGCCGAGTGAGCCGTCTTTGAACAGCTTCAGTGAGCCGCGGGAAGAGAGAAGCGGGTGTTCAGCAAAACGGCCGAAGGCGCCGGCAAGGTATTCTTTCAGGGCCTCCGGGGTGTGGAAGGCCATCTGCGGATGATAGCGCACTTTTCCGCGCCCGCCGGAATACACCCGGCTGATCATGCTGATGAGCATTCCATAGTCATCGCCGAACTGTCCGACATCGTTGGACTGCACGCTTGTGATGCCGACTGAGGCAGCGTAATCAGAGGCTTCGACGAACATCCGTTCATATTCTTCGGCGGTCGGCTTGGGGATGATCTGTCCGGCGAAGTCGGCCGCATGTTCGCTGAAGATCCCATCGGGCGTGCCGTCGGGCTCGCGGCCGTAGGTGCCGCCCTCAATCGGACCTGAACCGGCGTTAAGCCCCATCATCTCAATGGCTTTGGTGTTGGCTGACGCGATGTGCTCGCAGACCCGTTTGAGCACGATGGGGATATCTGTGGAGATCTTATCCAGGTCATGACGGCTGGGAATTCTTTTTTCATCGCTGAAAAGGTCCTGGTTCCAGCCGACGCCGAGAATGCCGTTTCTGCACGCGTCGGGATGCTCACGCAGAAACTTCTGCGTGCGGAGAATGACTTCTGCCAGTGATCCCGCACCTCTCAGGTTGACCTGAGAAAGACTGACGCCTATGCCCAGCAGATGCAGGTGGCTGTCGTTGAGTCCCGGAATGACGGTATGTCCGCCGCAGTCAATTTCTTCTGCTCCGGCGCCTGCGGCGTTCCGGACTGCGTCGTTGGAGCCGGCTGCGCGGATAATGCCGTCCTCAATATACAGGGCCTCTTCAAAATGCCCGCGTTCAATGTAAATTTTTCCGTTGCAGAGAATTGTTTTCATCTTTCCGCCCTCGTTTCAGTTAAGCCTCGGAATTACTGCTTTTTTCCGCCTTCAGCCTGCGGTCAAAGTAGAAGTACAGCACGCTGCCGACAACGGGCACGATCAGGCCCATCATGCAGGTGTACGGATCTTCAACTACTGTGTTGACCAGCAGGGCGAAGTTGATCAGGATGGTGAGGTAGATGGTGAACTTTCCGCCCCATACCTTGTAAGGACGCTCCGCGTCAGGCATGGTCCGGCGCAGCCTGAGAACGGCCACGAAAATCAGCACGTTGTAAATCATTGAGGTGAAAACCACCAGCGAGGTCAGCTGGTCAAGACTGCGGATCCAGATGAGGAGCAGCGTGATGAAGCACTGGCAGAGCAGGGGCGCGTAGGGAACCTTATACTTGGGGTGAAGTTTTTTAAAGCTCTTGAAGAAATGGCCTTCATGGGCCATGGCGTAATAGTTGCGCGGGAACGCCAGTGTCATGCCGTTGATCGAGCCGAGCATGGAGATCATCATGCCCACGGTGACGATGATGCCGCCGGCGCTGCCAAGAAGGCGGACGGCCACTTCAGTGCCGAGGTAGAGTTTTTTCGCCTCCAGAAGCGAGCGGATCTCGGCAAGAGGTATGACGCGCATGATCGCGTAGTTGAAGAGCGTGTAAAGCACGGTGATTCCCGCAATGGCAAGGATGATGGCCAGCGGAAGGTTGCGCTTGGGATTTTTGATTTCTTCGGTGACGGCGTTGAGGTTCGTCCAGCCTTCATAAGCCCAGAGCGTGGCGACTGTAGCGAAAGCAACCATGCTCAGCAGCTTTCCGACCGGCACGGGGCCGTCCATGGGGGCCAGGCTGAGCACGGGAGCAGCCTTTCCCATGAAGAGCGCGGCGATCATGATGATGAAAATAGGGATGAGTTTGGCGATCATGGTGAGGTTCTGCAGCCATGACCCCAGTTTGATGCCGTAGTAATTGAAAACGGTGAAGCCGACGATAATAACAGTGGCGACGATTTTCCCTTTCGTTCCATCAAAGCCGAACATTGCTGTCAGAGCCAGGGCGCCGGCCGAGAGCGATCCCGGGCCGCCGATAACCCAGCTGTTGAATCCGCTCAGGAAACCCAGCAGAGGGTGGAACGCGGTGTTGAGGTAAACAGTGGTGCCTCCGGCTTTGGGAATCATGGCGCCTAGTTCAGCAAAGCAGATTCCTCCCAGCATTGAAACGATGCCGCCCAGAATCCATGCAGTCAGCGAAAGCCCCAGGCTGAAACCGGTGCGCATCAGAACGTACGAGCCGAGGTAGAAGATGCCGCCGCCGATCATGATGCCGCCGAGGATGCTGATGCCTCCGAACAGCGTAATTTCGCGCTTGAACTCTGTCTTTTCAGAAAAAAGCTCGGAACTGGTGTTTTTCTCTGCCATTTTTTACAGACCTTTCTGGTAAGTTTTACAGTTCTGCGGCGCGGGCCTATTTTTTGTAGACGAGCTGCCCGCCGACGTAGGTTGAAAGCACTTTTGCGCTGAGAATCGCATCATCAGGGCAGGTCAGAAGGTTGGTGTCCATGGTGATGAAGTCGGCGTACATGCCGGGCTTGATCTTTCCTTTGATCTGCTCGTCCCGCGATGCATAGGCGCCTTCTGCGGTGTAGGCGTAAAGGGCCTGGGCGCGGGAAACTTTCTGATCGGGCCTGTAGGGGCCGCGGCCCTTGAGGTCGCAGCGCGTGACAGCGCAGTACAGGCCGCGCAGCGGATTGAACTGTTCAACGGGGCAGTCTGTGCCGAAGGGGGCGTGCACGCCTTCTTCAATGTAATCCTTCCACGCGTACGATGTTTCCGCCAGATCCCTGCCCACGCGGTCATACACAATGTGCATGTCATAGTCGATGAAAACGGGCTGAATGTAGGCAATAACGTCAAGTTCCTTAAAGCGCTCGATCTGCCGTCTGTCGGTGATCTGGCAGTGCACGATGCCGTGACGCGGATGCAGATAGGGCATTTCGCGGCGTGCTCGTTCGATGGAATTCAGGCACATTTCCACAGCACCGTCGCCGATTGCGTGAATTGCCGCACCCATGTTGGCGCGGTGGGCCTTCAGGACAAGTTCGTCAAGGGCTTCCTGGGTGTAGATGGCGATGCCTGTCGTATCAGGCTTGTCAGCGTAAGGCCTGCGCATGTAGGCGGTGCGGGCGCCGAGAGAGCCGTCGGAAAGAATTTTCACGCAGGAAATTTTGAACGTGTTGTTGCCGTAGGTGCCGTCAAGGCCTTTTTCATCAAGGAAGCAGCTCAGCTCTTCCATGGTCGGCAGAAGAGCCTGTTCAGCGATGCGCAGTTTCAGGCGTCCGTCCTGTGCGGCAGCGGCGATCATGGGCAGCATGTCATAGGCTTTGCCCTCAGGCATGTACTTGAGGTCGTCAGACTGGACGCTGGTGAGGCCTTCCCTGAAAAGATCGGCCTGACAGTCGATCATCATGTCGAGAAGCTGCTGGAGGCTGGGGGCCGGAAGTCCTGCCTTGATGTCGTCAAACACGCCTTCCTTGACAACACCGTTGGGCGTCCCGTCAGGCAGGGTCTCGGCGTAGACGCCGAAGCGCCCCACTGTGTCCCTGTTGATGTTCAGAATTTCCATGGCTTTGGAGTTCATGACGCCGATGTGGAAGCAGGCGCGCATGATCAGCATGGGATAGTCGCGGGTGATCTGATCCAGATCCTTTGCAGTGGGAAAGCGCTTTTCATCTGTAAAGTAGTCCTGGTTCCACCCTTCACCGGTGAGCCACAGCCCGCTGCTGCGGTTGTAGCTGGTTTCGAAGCCTTTTTTCATGCGGTCCAGCACTTCGCGGAGCGAGGTGCATCCTGTCAGATTGACTGACCCCTTTTTTGCCTTGACATAGTGAAGATAGTGCATGTGGCTGTCGTTGAATCCAGGCATTAAAAAAGCGCCCCCGCAGTCAGCGACGACCAGGTCTTTCTGGGGATGTTCCCTGAGAAAGTTTTCTGCTCCCTTTTCAGTGCCCACGTATGCAAAGTACCGCCCGATGACTACGGCGGACTCCGCTGTCGGGTTGTCAGGATCCATCGTGGCAATCACAGCGTTTTTAATCCAAAGCGCCATTCTGTTTACCTCCTGTCAGCGCGGAACTGAAAATCCGCGTTCCTTTTCCCGCACTCTGTGCAGTTTTCCCAGATGTATGCCGGAAAATGCGTGCCGGCGTATCTTTGCCTGAACTGCCTGTTTTCGCCTCCTCTCAGGAAATAAAGAACGATGCATCTGCTGCGGTGCCGTGCCGTCCTGCAGGCGGCGGAGCACAACAGCAGCTGTTGTGCGTAAAGAAAACGTGCAGTCTGTCTTTGTTTTCCGGACAGGGATGAAATTTTTATTTTACATTGTGAAATTAAATTTTTTATACCATAGAACTTTATATCACGAAAAAGATTCATGAGTCAATAGTAAAAAAAGATAAGTTTGCAGTTCGCTTTATGACATTATCCCAGTGTTTTCTTAGCCTGAAGAGAATGCGGCAGAAGAGGACTGGTGAAAAGTTGTATGATTTTACTGATAATACTAAGATTTATAAACTTGAAATAAGCAGCCAGCCTGCGTGACGTCATTTGCAGACATCGCGGAAAATGAAGCAGGCTGTCCCGGAACTGCCGGGACAGCCTGTCTGCTGCCTGATGATAATATGTATCATGTGCTGAAAAACAGACAGAGCAGCGGGCGCGCTGCAGTGCCTTTTCCAGCAGCAGGGCCCCGGCGGACGGGGAGTACAGGGTTTTACGCTCAGGGGCGCGTGCCGTAAATTATTTTTCCCGAAACTGACAGGGGAGCCCATTCTTCCGGCCGAAACCGCCCTGCGCCTGCGGAGACAGTGAAATTGCCCTGACATCGGATATTTGCAAAACAGCTTTCTTTTGCCGTTCAGACACCGGAGGCTGCAAAAAAACAGGGGGCATGCGGCTGTTTTCTGCCGCTGCCCCCTGTTCTGCTTTAATGACAGCAGCACGCTGCCGGGAACTTTCAATCCGAAAGAGTCCCGCGGCGGAATCCTGCCGCCGCCGCGTCCGAAACTCTTTCCAGAAAAAAGGATACTGCCGGCGCGTCAAAACCGGATACTGCTCCAGTAAAATTTATGACAGCAGAACCTTTTTCAGCGTGCGCCCTGAAGTTTTTCTGCGCGCTGAAAGTGTCTGCGCAGTGTCTTACAGATTTTCGGGAAGCTTGATAATCCACAGGGCGGATTTTTCATTCAGGGGCAGGGCAGAATAGGCGTCAGTGACGATTTTTCCGTCTTTGTAGATTCTGCCGTCCTCATGCAGTTCGCATGCGTCCATAAGGTCCTCGCTCAGAGAGGCCGCAACGCCGAAATCGTTGTCCGAACAAACTGCTATTGTCGCTTTGTCAATGACGGCGAGTCCTTCGGCTTTCTCAGCGGTCCAGCCCAGCTTCCGCAGGTCAGCGACGAGTTTTTTTGAGACAAATGCTGTGCCGAGCGCCCTGATATCATCTTTTATGAGCATTTCAGGGAGTTTCCCGTCCTTTGCGGTGAGATTTGTTATGTCGTCCGCACCGCTGATGTCGATTTCGTAGACGAGGTTGCGCATTTTCTTGTCTTTCCCCTTGCCCTGTTCGACAACCAGAAAACGGGATTCATCAATGGCTGCCAGGTCTCCGATCTTTGCGTCGCTGTTTCTCTTGTATGCCTCCTGATCATGCGGGTAGGCAAATGTTTTTACGGAATTGTCCCCGGGGTTGAATAAAACCAGCCGGATAAATGAAGCCGGGCTTTTCTTCACGCTGCCGTCCACGTCAAGGATGCTCTGCACTGCTGCTAAAATTTTCCCTGAAGGAGTGACCGCAATGCCTTCAAAGCCGCGGTTGGGGGTCCGTTTTGTCAGAATTTCGGGCAGCTCTTTTCCCGGAGCAATCGTTTTCAGAACTTTTCCTGAGGCCGCGTCGACATTTACAATGAACGGGCCGCTTTCATCGCAGAGCCAGAGGCTGCCCGATTTATCAATGTCAATTCCCTCAGGGTCCAGCCCCTCCGGGTCGTAGTCCAGAACGTGCAGAGTTTCACTCAGCGCTTTTTCGCCGGTATAGCCGACTGTTCCGGGCACTCGCGGCAGGCCGGTTATTTTCCTGCCTGACAGGTCTGTCAGTGGTTTTGTGCCGTTCAGAAGAACTGCGTCGCTGCTGACAGCGATAATCCCGATTCTGGGTGTGTTGTCGGGAATCAGGAACGCTTTTGTGGCGAACCTGCTGCCGTCGCTGCTGACAAACACGGGCGTGTTGGTGTTGGGGCCGCGGTCCGACACGGTATAAAACAGAAGCGTGCCGTCCGGCCGGGTTTCCAAATAAGTCAGACCTGATCCGACGCCGATCGGAATGCCGCGGGGAAACAGCTTTGCCGAAACTCCCCCGTAAGGCAGATATTCACTCTCCGGAATTTCCAGGTCGAAAGCGCGGACGGTGCAGCCGTCTTTTTCAAAAACGCCTTTTGGTGAAGCAGAAGCGGTTTCGGAACAGCAGAAATAAACTGCAGTCATCAATGCAAATACAAAAGCGGCGTGGTTATTAAGATGTTTCATTGACGCATCCTCCTGAAAGCAAAAAAGGCCGCTGTCAATGCTGACGCGGCCTTGTCTGTCCTGTCCGTGTTCTGCGCCCTGCGGGGGCAGACAGAAGCGCGGAAACAGGGCTGTTTCTGCACGTTATTCAGTGATCACTGCAACCTTGGTTTTGCCGGGCATGAGAATATCGGTGCAGTCCTTCTGCATGCGGTTGAAGACTTTCTCCATGGCCTCAACCTGCTCTTTTTTGGCGAACTCATAGCGCCATGACATTTCGCCGACGACAAACTTTCCGCTGGCGTAATTGTTCCATGTGCAGGCTTCGATTTCAATTTTTTCGCCGCCGCACTCAACGTAGCCGAGAACGGTGCTGTGCTGGATGACTTCACGGCGCTCGGGCCATGTGAGCGGCGTGTCAAGCGGGATTCCCCAGGTTTTCATAACCGGGAAATACTGCGCGAAAAACTCCAGCGTCTCAGTGTTCTGAAGCACGGGCGTGTTTTTCTGGGTGACGCTCAGCGAGGCGAAAGTCTTGCTTTCGCCGACGTGTCCGTTCATGTAGCCGGGTTTGTCGCCTTCATACTTCGGCTTGAACTTTGTGTCCTTCAGAATTTCTTCTTCAGGAATCGGCTGTCCCAGTTCGGTTCTGTACTTCAGTGTGAGGTCTCCTGTTTCGGGCTGACCCTCTTTGACAGTGACGCGCTGACGGAGGTTGTAATGCATTGCGGCAAGCTTGTTGTCAGCCGTATCAGGATAACGCACCCGCTGAACCTTGTCCTTGTTGCATTCGTCATCGACGCTGGTAGTCAGCCCTTCAGCCTCGGCTGCCTTTTTGAAACGCTCCCACATCAGGCTGAATCCTGTCTGACGATCGGTATAGATTTCAGGTTTGAAAAGCAGTTTCAGTTCAACGCCGTCAAGATCCCGTGCCGCTGCAGTTCCTGCAAAAAGCACCGCTGCCGAAAACAGCACGCCGAACACACACGCTGTCAGTTTCCTGTAATTTCTCATCGCAGATCGTCTTCCTTTCCGTAATTTGAAGCAGGGTCATCACCCGCGCGGCCGCGCCGGAACAATGCTGTCCCTCTTCTTACTCCAGTATAATACAATTTCTGAAAATTATATATATTAAAAGACTATAACAATTGTCCGCCTGCAGCTTCAAAGTTATAACACTTTGAAAGATGCAGGCGGATATATATTTCATCTCACGTGTGCGAAGCTATTTCATAAGGATGTTTTTTCTGACCCACTGGAACGCTGCTTCCTCGCCCTGCTCGCTGAGCACGCGCAGTGCGCTTTCCAGAAGCTCCGCGGTCCGGGGGTGAATGATGTAGCGGTGCTTTGACTTTTCATAATAATCATAGGCAGACGCATCAGTATAGGCGCTGCCGAGATATACCCTGCAGGCAGCCACGCGGTCGCAGAACATCTCAGCCACGTAGCGCCGGGGCATTTCCATGCCGCACATGCGCTCGCTGCTGTTAAGAGAGTAGTCAATCCAGTATTCAAAATGGTGCTTGTTGCGCCCCTTGTGATGAAGCCACGCCGTACTGCACCCCGTGGCACGGCGTTCGGCGTTGTTGGGGCTGCAGGTTCCCTGGTAGTATTTCGCGCCGACCCAGAATTCGGAAGGAGAGTACTTTGACAGGTCATGCAGCAGTCCCTGCCGGTACAGCCCGAGGCGGAAGCAGTATTTCATTACAAGAAACTTATGGTGCGTGATGGTTTTGAAATGAAGCACAGGATGCATGGCAGTGATGTTCCTTTTTTTTAAAAATCAGCAGCAGAAAGCCGGACTGTTCCGCACAGGCGGACAATCCGGCTTTATCATATTTCAGACAGAGGCTAGGCGTCAAGCCTCAGTCCGGCAACGGCCTTTTCGAGGCGGGAAACGAATTCCTCAAGATTGGCGCGCTGAGTGCCGATGTTGATGCGGCAGAACCCTGCGCCCTCTTCGCCGAACAGAGTTCCCTCATTCAGGGCGGCCTTTACGCTGACCAGCATGAACTGCTGAAGCTCTTCCGGGCTGAATTCAAGTTCGCGGCAGTCAAGCAGAGGAATATAGGTTGCTTCCGGTACAATGAGTTTTACGCGGGGCACTCTCTTTTTCAGCTGTTCGTCAAGATAATCCCTGTTGCCTTCAAGATACTTCATCATCTGCCGGTACCATTCTTCCCCCTCCGCATAGGCCGCGCGGGCGGCTGTAAGGCCGAATATATTGCCGCCGCCGATGTGCAGCCATCCGCTCACGATGTGATTCATCTGACTGCGCAGCTGAGGATTGGAAACAATGCAGATCGACGTGGTCAGACCGGCGATGTTGAATGTTTTGCTGGGAGCCATCATTGTGACTGTGTGCTCGCGCGCCCAGTCGGAAAGAGAAGCAAACGGAATGTGCTGATGGCCTGAAAAGACAAGGTCGCTGTGAATTTCATCGCTGACAACCAGCAGACCGTTGCTGCGGCAGATTTCTTCGATTTTCATAAGCTCATCGTGCGTAAAGCAGCGGCCTGTCGGATTATGAGGGCTGCACAGCAGCAGCATCCGGCACTGAGAGGCCCGGGCGGCAAGGTCATCGAAATCAGCCTCGTAGCGTCCGTTGTACAGCTTCATCGGGCTGTTGACCACACGGCGCCCCAGCGCAGTTATGGTGTTGCGGAACGGATGGTAGCACGGCGGCATGATCAACACCCCGTCGCCCGGAGCCGTAAAGCCCATAATGGCTGAAGCGATGCCGTTGACAACGCCGGGAGTATAGAGGCACCATTCACGTTTCACGTCCCAGCCGTTATGGCGTTTTTCCCAGGCGATGAAGCTGTCGTAGTAGTCTTCTGGGCGTGTCGGGTAGCCGTAAACAGGATGGGCAGCGCGTTCCGCAATGGCCCTGACCACCGGTTCAGGAGAAGGAAAATCCATATCGGCTATCCACATCGGCAGAGCGTCCTCGACGCCGAAGCGTTCCTTCAGCCCGTCCCATTTCTTGCAGTCAGTGCCGAGGCGGTCAGTCTTTTTGTCGAAATCGTAGATCATGAACAGCAGCTCCTTATTAAAATTTTTTATGTGTGGCGCTTATCGTGCCGTTGCAGTGTTCATTGCTGGGTCATTGCCTTAATGACCGATTGAGGTGCAAATTTAATTCGGTCTTCAACGCGGGGGAGTATTCATTGAAGCCCGAATTAAATCATTTATGCTTTACATGTCAGCATCAAAGCGTTTGGGAACCGGACGGTTCGTAAATTTAAGCACATCATCAGCATCGCCCTTGAATGGCGTGAAAGAGAATCTGCGCGGTTCTTTCATGTACTCTGTGACGTATCCTAAATGTGCAGATATGCCATACTTTAAAGCAGACTCGTCAAGGTCAAAGTGCGGATTGTGCAGTGCGGCAGTCATTCCCTTTTGTTTGTTGCCGACCCCCAGGCGGATCATTACGCTGGGATAGTAATTGGAAAGCGTAGAGAAACTCTCAGACCCCATGCTCAGCGGGAGTTCCCTCAGGCATTCCTGCCCGTACATTGATGTGAGAGCATCCCTTGCTATTTGGGCTGCTTCGGAATTGTTAATGACGGAAAAACTTGGTCCGGAAAAGACATTAAAGGAAGGGCGCACATCGTAAATTTCACAGTTCTTCTCAACTATGGCGCGCAGCTTGTTTTTAAATATTAATCCTGCTTCACTGTTATAAAATCTGGAGGTCCCTTTAAATTCAAGGTTTTCAGGTATAATATTGCGGCGTGTTCCGCAATTTACGGCGCCAATATTGTACGTAATCAGGTCTGTCGGAGAGATATATTTGTAGCGCACATCCTTTAAGTCGTTTACGATGGCAACAAAGCAGTCGATCGGGTTATTGGACAGATCAGGACGTGAGCCATGTCCTCCTTTTCCAGTGAGAACAATCTCAAAATTTACGTTGCCGGCGTTGCTGGGGCCTGCTTTTGCCCAGAAAGTGCCGACGGGCAGCGAGGGGTCTACGTGTATAGCGAAACAGCTGTCTATACGGATTTTGTGCTCCTGGATATATTTCATTACATAGTAGATGCAGTTGCCGCCTTCTTCTCCGCGTTCAAAAAGAAGATACACCGTGCCGCGGATCAGGGATGGATCCATTTCTTTTAAGCATTTAGCTGCCCCCAGCAGCATAGCCGTATGTGCATCATGTCCGCACATATGCGCTGCGCAGGAATTTTGGCTGACATACGCCTTCTTCTGCCCATTTCCGTTGTCTGGATCTTCAGTCATTCCCAGAGCGTCGCAGTCTGCACGGAGAAGAATGTGTGCGTCGCTGCTGCCGTCGCCTTCAACAGTCGCGAGCACACCTCCGTCAGGTATGTTGACATATTTGATGCCCATTGTGTCAAGTTCACTGCAGATTCGTTTCACCGTTGCAAATTCCCTGGAAGTCGGCTCTGCATGAACGTGAAAATACTGACGCATGGAAACTGCATAGTTTTCAGCATTTTGAGAAAGGCTGATTATCAGTTTTGAATAATCACTCATAGCTCCACCTCTCGGTTAAAGTCCTGTCCAGCCGATCTCTGTAAGATAGTATAGAAATCCCGAAGTCGCTACTGACTCAATCAGCAGGAACGGAACAGCGAATTTAAGCCATTTGCCGAGCGGGACATTTGCGATTGCCAATGCCGCCATAGTTCCTGCGCTGGTAGGGAAAATCATGTTGGTGAATGCATCACCGTAGACGAAGGCAGATACTGCTACCTGCCGCTGAATCGAAAGCGCGTCAGCGATGGGGTTGATGATCGGCATAACTACTGACGCCTGACCCGAACCGGAAATGATAAAGAAATTAAACAGCCAGTTGAACCAGAAAATTGCGATAGTACCGGCGCCTTTGCTGAATTTCATCAGAGGTTCGGTAACATAGTTGACGACCGTATGAAGAATGTTGCCCTGAGTCATGGTCAATGCGATAGCGCTGCCGAGTCCGATGATGAATGCAACAAAGCCCATTGATTTGCAGCCGTTTGCAAAGTCATCGCAAATTTTAGTCAGAGATTCTCTGTAAAGAAGCCCGCACGTAGTTGATGCGATGAGAAGAACCGCAACCTGTTCAGGATAATTCCAGCCGTAAAGCACACCCATAATGGCGTTGAAGATGAATGATCCAGCAGTTATAAGAATGACAACGACCGACCTGGGCTTAAACTCGGAGGCAGCAATTTCATTTGACGTATTTTCTGCGTTGAGCCAGTCTGTATTTCCCATATAGCTTTTTGAAGGGTCGCGTTTAATCTTTAAACAATAGTGCAGAGCATAAAGTATGGCCATTGCGGTCATAACGAACAGCCAGACAGTACGCCATCCGGCACCGGAATAAAGCGGCACTTCCGCAATTCCCTGTGCAACCAGAGTACGTCCTTTCAATGCGCCTGCAAAACCGACCGATGTCGCAAAAAATGTCAGAGCCAGCCCGGCGATCGGATCAAGCCCCAGTTTGGCAGCAATAGCAACTCCTATAACTGTAAAGACAAAAAAGGAGTCATTGCCGCCGTAAGCGGAAAGAATGCTGAAAAGGCCGACCATCAGCGGAACAATGACGTAGATGCCTTTTTTCTGCAATTTAAAAATGCACCAGTTCATGAAATCTTCAACTGCTTTGGTTTCAATTATGACGCGCAGAGCTCCGCCCATGAAAATAACAATGCTCATGACTTTTGCGGATTTTACCATTCCATTGAAAATATTGCACAGAGTTTTCCACAGGTTAACGGGAGTCTGATTAATGTATTGGAACGTTCCGGGAATGATTTTTTTTGTTGCTTTGTCAATCTCGAATTTGCCGGCGGGAACAATATATGTCAACAAGCTGGACAGTATAAGGATTCCCATAATAAGCAGCAGCATATTGATTGTAAGCCCTTTTTTCTTGTCAGACATTACCTGCATGCCTCCTTAAAAGTAGATTTGATTTATCCTATTCCTTCTGGCAGATTCTTAAGAAGCGGTACCGAAGGGACGCTTTTCGCCCGGCAGCGTTCTTATCGCACCACGGCTGGTTTTCACCGGCATTATTCACTGCTGCCGCATCGATGTGAAAGCAATTTTTTCCGGCAGAATGCTTCAGCCGTTCCGCGTGTCGCCTGATGGCAATAACTGCCTGTATGCTGTGAATAATCTGCAGATCAGCAGTTAGGAATAGCCGTTTTCTTTTCGGCCATAAAATTATCTGAAAATTTTATTCTGCCTCCGGCAGCATTTCTGGTAAAACTTTATGAGCAGCTCCGCGCTGCAATGATTGTCTTCCGCTGGAAAGCACTGCCGGTGCAGATGCCTGTGCGGTAGCTGGCAGGTTCTCCTGCTGCCGCCTGAATTGCTTCGCTGATAAAAACTGCCGCTCATGGGCCAAGGGCTGGTTTTCGCATTGTCTTTACCCCTCCTTGCATTGTCCGAATATGAAGCAGATTTTGCAGTGCGTATGCATGCCGCTGCGACAACTGCCAGCGTGTTTTGTGATTATTAAAATGAAATTTCAGAAGTATTGCAAAAGAATAAGTTAAAAGATGTTTTACGTGTTTAGCTTCTAAACAGTTGAATGATACAACAACACAAAAACTGTGTCAAGCATTAAAAATTATTTAAAAATTCATTTCGAAAGTTCACTGCGCAGTGTATGTGCGTTTTTGCTGCAGCACGCGACGGATATTCAGCCATGTTTTCAGAACATCAAGAGTAAAATCGATTTCTTCCTGACTGTAAATTTCACGCAGCTGGTTCATTGATTGTCCAAAATGAAGTTCGTCATAGCTGCGGTGGGCTTCATTCAGGATTTTTCCCTGCGGAGTTAAATATAAGGCTTGTCGGTTCTTTTTTTCGCTGTGCGGTGTCCGCTCAATCAGGCCGTAATTTTCCAGTTTTCCAATGATTTGCGATATAGCCCCTCTCGTTCTGCCGAAATCGTATGCCAGTTCACTCGGTGTAATGCCGGGGTGATCCCCGATGTGTTTCAGCAGGTGGATTTCGACGGCGGTGTAAATCTTTCCTGTGCCGTAGTCATGAGGTTTTTTTGTGTAAATGTAGAGTGTGGACACCTGGTGGAAAATATCTGCAGCTTCAGCGTTGCTGTATTTGGGTAAATTTAAGGCCGGCGCTGCAGCGTTGTTATTCTGTGATTCCGCTGATACCTTTCCGACTGCCTTCAGCAGATGCGTTTTCATGCTTTTGCTTGCATTTTCAGGATCCTGCGCGGAGATGTACTTGAAAATAAGTTCGTGTGCCTTCAGGACATCTTCAGGGTGATTGTCTGACGTAATGGTCAGATGTTTTGATACATCGAGGATGTCATACAGCTTGTCATAAATGCTTTTGAGAATTGGATTCTTGGCTGAGTATATTACGCCGGTATGAAATTTATGCGAAGCTGCAATGAGATCGCTTATTTTCGTGGTCTCTGAAGAGATGGCAGAGCTCATCTGCTTCAAAGCGTCACGCAGCGCTACAAGATCATCCTGCGACCGCCGCTGCGCTGCATAGAACGCTGCGGTGGTTTCAAGGAAAATACGAACCTCAAAGAGCTTTTCAACAGTTGAATGAGTGGTCTGAGCTGCAAAATTCTGTCCGATCATGCTTTCCGTGAATTTGCTGCTTTTGATATACATGCCGCGGGAATGAGAATAGATAATTCCGGTATATTCAAGAACGCGCAGCGCTTCATGGACGGGAATGCGGCTTACATTGAACATTGCTGCAAGGGCTCTTTCCGAGGGAAGTTTATCCCCTTCCTTTAAGCGGCCCTGAGTCAGCTGTTCTTTTACCCAGTTGAGAATATTTTCATAAAGCCGTGAGTTGTTGTTTGTTTTTTTTATCATTGTCTTATTTTTTGTTGTTTTGATATATTACTAAAAAACATGCCCATGACGATAAAACTGTGATATCATTTTAATATCAATGGTATACCAATATAGCTGCGCCTCCTTTTTAACCTTCCGGCAAAAATTATATCTCTGAATCAGACAGGATTGTCAAAGAAAATTATCTTAGTGTTGTGAATTGCTACTGGCGGAATAACATCCGTAAAGAGGAGGTTCTGATATGAGTGAAGAAACATGCAGGCTGGCTTCTTATTTGTGCGGAATCAAATATGCGGAATTAGACTCAGATACTGTTGACGCGGCAAAAAAATGTATTGAGGATTTTATCGGGGTTGCTATAGCTGGTTCCGCAAAAAAGGAATCAGAAATATGGAAAAAGTATTACTCTGAAAGAAAGAGTTTGTCTGAGTCTCATACATTTCAGCTGGGTTTTCAGCAGATGGAAGTTGAACAGGCTGCCGCTTTGAATGCTGTTTTCGGACATGTAATGGACATGGATGATGTGCATAATGCGTCTATTGTGCATTTGGGAGTCATTACTGTTCCGACGGCTGTTGCATTGGGCGAAAAGCTGCATAAAAGCGGCACGGATGTCATTGAATCTGTTGTGGCAGGGTATGAGGCCGGGGCCCGTATTGGAGAGGCAATTAACCCGTCCTCGTATAAATACTGGCATACGACAGGTGTTGTCGGCCCCTTTGCCGCCGGTGCAACGGCAGCAAAATTATTAAATTTAAATGAAGAGCAGATGCTGAATTGTCTGGGATCTGCGGGGACTCAGGCCGCAGGGCTTTGGGAATTCCTGGAAAGTGGAGCTATGAGCAAGGTCCTGCATACTGCAAACGGAAATTTATGCGGCATCCGTGCAGCTAAACTGGCTGGACTTGGTTTTACTGGTTCTCCCACTATACTGGAGGGAAAGCGCGGTTTCGTGCGCGCCCTGGCTGCTGAATTTAATCTGACGCGTCTGACCGAGGGGTATGGCAGGAAATACTGTATTCTCGAGAACTCATTTAAGCCGTATGCCTGCTGCCGCCATACGCATTCGGCAAATTACTGCATAGAGAAAATTCTTGAAAAAAATAATTTCAGTATTGACGATATTGCTGCAATCATTGACGAAACATACAGCACTGCTGTTCAGACTACAAACGATCCGGATCCGGAAAATGCATATGCGGCAAAGTTCAGCGTGCAGTTCTGTATTGCTGCAATGCTCGTGCTTCATGATCTGAGTGACAGTGTATTTACGCCTGAGAATGTTGCAGACCCGAGGATTAGAAAACTTATGAGTAAAATTACTGTAAAAATGGACCCGGAACTTGACAGGGAATTTCACGATGATCCGACTCAATGGTCGCACCGCATTACGATTGCATTAAAAGACGGCCGCACAATTACTGAACGCGTTGATTTCCCGCTCGGCGACGCAAAGAATGCATTTTCATGGGATATGGAGGATCGCAAGTTCCGCCGGCTGACAGAGAAATTATCCTCGTCTGAGAGAGAAAACTTACTGGATAAACTGCACAGTCTGGAAAAGCTTGACGATGTAAGTGCGCTGTTTAAGTAAACAATTAAAGAGGAGGAAAGGAATAATGCAGGAACAGCAATTTAGAACCGCAATTCACGACGCTTGTATTCGTGCTGTGACAGAAATTTCATCTGACGTTAAGAAGTTAATGGAGGCGGCGCTGCAGCGGGAAACAAATCCGACAGCGCAGAGCATGCTATCGTCCATGCTTGATAATCTTCGTATCGCATTAGAGAACGATAAGGCAGTATGCCAGTCGCCGGGCTATCCTACAACGTGGATCACCTTCGGCGACGGCAATTTCCCCTCATGCGCAGCTGATGCCGTGGCGCAGGCATTGAGTGAAGCTACCAGGAAAGGGTATCTGCGCCCAAGCATTGTTGACCCGCTGACACGCCATAATCCAGGCGACAACACTGGAAAAGGGGTTCCAAATATTGAATATATTTACAAACCAGGGCAAAAATATATTGATTTTATTATCAGTTTTAAAGGCTGCGGCGCAGAATTGGGGAATGCAATGAAAATTTTCACAACGGCGCAGCTGAAGCTTGATAAAGATTATGCAGGGCTGAAACGTTTTGTGCTGGAAACTGTCATCAATGCCGGCGGAAAGCCGTGTCCACCCTTTGGCATAGGCATCGGCATCGGCGGCCAGATGGATGTTGCCGCTAAACTCAGCCGTTATACAATCAGCACAAGAAAATGGGACGATGTCAACCCTGACCCGCTTCTTGCACGGATCGAAAAAGAGCTTTACGAAAATATTAATTCCCTCGGAATAGGTGCCGCAGGGACGGGCGGCAATACAACATGCCTGGCGGTCAAAATTGATACGGCTGCAACGCATACTGCGATTGCCCCGGTTTGCATTAACTTTCACTGCTGGGTTGCCCGTCGGGCAGGAATCCGCATCTACGACGATGGCCGCATTGAGAAACTGCTCTAGGAATTAAGGAAAGGAGTATTTAATATGAGCAAAAAGATCCTTACGATTCCTCTTGACGAACAAGAAATTCGAAAACTTAAGGTTGGCGATGTAATTTATCTTACAGGCCATATTTTTACTTCCCGCGACATGGCTCATTTTAGGATTCGTCAGCTTTTAGACGAAGGTAAGGCTTTACCGAAGAACTTTCAGGGCTCGGCGATTTTCCATGCGGGGCCCGTATGCCTGAAAAACCCTGATGGCAGCTGGCGGCTTAATGTGATAGGCCCAACAACCAGCATCAGAATGGAACCTTATGCTGACATGGTCGGAAGACTCGGAGTCCGTGCGATTATCGGAAAGGGCGGAATGGAACATGATACGCTTGAAGCCTGCGGGAAATACGGATACGTTTACCTGCAGGCGGCTCCCGGCTGTGCTGCAAAGCTCGGACAATGCGTCAGATCCGTCACTGACGTTAACTGGTTTGACATGGGAATGCCGGAAGCTTTGTGGGATCTTGAAGCTGTGGAATTCGGCCCGCTTGTGGTTGGAATGGATACTCACGGAAACAGCATTTATAAAAACTTAAAGGAGCAGGCTTATAAAAAATTGGAAGAACTGTACCCGGAATAACACTGCTTCAGGCTGCATAAAATTTTAATATGACTTTTTAAGGAGCGATTATCTGATGAGCGAAAAATCTATCTATGAGACTGCGCTGGAATGCCATGCGAAAACAGCAGGAAAATTTGCCATGGTCAGTAAAATGCCCGTAAATAATATGCATGATCTGGCTATTGCCTACACGCCTGGCGTTGCAGAGCCTTGCCGCGCCATCAATAAAAATCCTGACGCGGTTTATACTTATACTTCAAAAGGCAATGTAGTGGCCGTGATCAGCGATGGCAGTGCTGTGCTCGGGCTTGGCAATATCGGTCCAAAAGCCGCACTGCCCGTAATGGAGGGAAAGTGCTGTCTTTTTAAAAAGTTTGCAGGCATCGACGCTATTCCCATCTGTTTAAACACACAGGATCCTGATGAAATTGTTGATGTTGTTAAAAATCTGACTCCGTCCCTTGGCGGCATCAACCTTGAGGACATTTCGGCACCGCGCTGTTTTGAAATAGAGGACCGCCTTAAAAAGCTGTGCGATATCCCGGTATTCCACGATGACCAGCATGGCACTGCCGTTATTCTTTTATCTGCGGTTATTAATGCTCTCAAAGTTGTAAAAAAGAACATCGGTGACGTGAAGATTGTCCTGAACGGAGCAGGAGCGGCCGGCACTGCTATCTGTAAGATGCTTAAACTGGGCGGCGCAGAATATGTTGTTGCTCTTGACAGCAAGGGAGCCATATCTGAAGACATGAAACTGACGCCGGCTAAAATGGCGTTGGCAAAAATAACCAATCCCCATCACGAGAAGGGGAGTCTCAGTGACATAATAAAGGGCGCAGATGTTTTCCTGGGCACGTCCGTCGGGGGAGTTCTGAAGCCGGAAATGGTTAAGACGATGGCAGATAAGCCGGTTATTATTGCGATGGCCAACCCTGTCCCTGAAATTTACCCTGATGAAGCCAAAGCTGCCGGTGCATATGTTGTCGGCACGGGGCGCTCAGATTTTCCTAATCAGGTCAACAACTGTCTGGGATTCCCCGGGATCTTCCGCGGTGCGCTTGACTGCAGGGCTTCCACAATTAATGAAGAAATGGAACTTGCCGCAGCCAATGCATTGGCCTCGCTTATACCGGACAATGAGCTTACACCTGACCATATTATTGCTGACTCATTTGATCCACGCGTTGTGCCCGCAGTAGCAAAGGCAGTCATGGAAGCTGCCCGCAAAACCGGTGTGGCAAGAATCTAGCAGTCCATTGTGAAGTTAATGGAAAAATCTTGAGGAGCGCTTTCTGTTTTCTATTACTTTTAAGAGGAGCCTGCCATGGAATACAGAATTGAACACGATACAATGGGCGAAATCCGCGTCCCCGCAGATAAATACTGGGGAGCTCAGACTGAGCGGAGTTTCGAGAATTTTAAAATTGGAACAGAAAAAATGCCTGAAGAGATTATTCGTGCGTTTGCTGTTCTGAAAAGAGGGGCTGCGGTCGCTAACGAAAAACTGTCACAATTGAGCGGGGAAAAAGCTGACCTGATTGTCCGCGTCTGCGACGAAATTCTTAATAGAAAACTTGACGGCAATTTTCCCTTGGTTGTCTGGCAGACCGGCAGCGGAACTCAGTCCAATATGAATGTTAATGAAGTCATTGCCAATCGGGCCAATGAGCTGGCGGGCAGGAAGCTGATTCATCCCAATGATGACGTCAATCATTCCCAGAGTTCCAATGATACCTTCCCCTCAGCCATGCATATAGCAGCCAAGATTGCCATTGAAGATTCAGTAATTCCCGCTTTGGAAGAGCTTGAGTCGACATTTGCAGAGCTTTCTGAAAAATACGCTGACATTATTAAAATCGGACGCACCCATCTGCAGGACGCCGTTCCGCTTTCTCTCGGACAGGAAATAAGCGGCTGGCGTTTTATGCTGACACAGACAAAGGGCATGTTAAAGGCATCATGTGAGGGATTAAGCCGGCTTGCATTAGGCGGTACGGCTGTCGGAACAGGACTTAACGCTCATGCGGATTTCGGCCGGGCAGCGGCGGAGGAAATTTCCAAGTTTACCGGGAAAAAGTTTATTACTGCTGAGAATAAGTTCCATTCACTGACAAGCAAAGACGCAATCGTCTTTGCGCATGGAGCCCTTAAAGCTCTTGCAGCCAATCTGATGAAGATTGCAAACGATGTCCGGATGCTTGCCAGCGGTCCGCGGTGCGGCATAGGAGAACTGACTATCCCGGCTAATGAGCCTGGAAGTTCCATTATGCCAGGGAAGGTTAACCCCACCCAGTGTGAGGCAGTGACAATGGTTGCAGTCCAGGTGATGGGAAATGATACGGCAGTAGGCATTGCAGCGTCACAGGGAAATTTTGAGCTTAATGTCTTTATGCCGGTTTGTATCTATAATTTTTTACAGTCAGCAAGACTTCTTGCCGATGTTATGAGGTCTTTCAATAAAAACTGCGCTGTAGGCATTCAGCCTAATCTGGAGAAAATCAAAGAAAACTTGAAAAAATCTCTGATGCTGGTAACTGCACTTAATCCTGTCATTGGCTATGAAAACGCAGCCAAAGTAGCGAAAAAGGCTTATAGTGAGAATATTACTCTGAAAGGGGCTGCTGTGGCCTTAAATCTGCTCAGTGCGGATGAGTTTGACCGCATAGTGGATCCCAAACGATTAATTTCTCCTATGTCTTAGGCTGACGTGAGCCTGATGATGCATTCAAGCTGGCAGCAGAAACTGCTGGATTTGATCCTGGCAGAAATTAAAAACAACAGTAAAGCCGCCTTAAGTCAGAATCCGGCAAGGCGGCTTTACTTGTTATTTTACTGATGCAGGACAGCAATGCTGCAGGGGAGACCCCGTTGTATAAACCGTTGATGCAGGCGGATTCACCTTAAGGGTCTTTCTGTGCCTGACAGTCCTGGATCATTAAGCATGCTGAGTCCGCGCGGAAAGGCGGCGGCTGCGGTTTTTCCAGCGTCCGGAAAGGAAATAGGCCCACAGTGCGAGGCCCCGCAGGGCCATGTCGAGATCCATTGC
>Ga0256404_1005508_pt1 | contig 22301 bp, 24 predicted proteins | sample RumenRJG_01DNA_FD_185990 | JGI IMG/M metagenome (GOLD analysis project Ga0256404, IMG submission 185990) | Bovine rumen microbial communities from Lethbridge, Alberta, Canada - RJG_01 | ecosystem: Host-associated > Mammals > Digestive system > Stomach > Rumen | place: Canada: Alberta | collected...
GGAACGTATAAGCGGAATCATAGCGGATCTCCTCGAGGAACGCGAGCATCTGCGCGAAATCCTCCTCCGTCTCGCCGGGGAACCCCACGATGAGATCCGTCGTGAGACTGACCTCGGGCAGCGCCGCACGGATACGCCCGACGAGCGCGCGATAGTCCGCCACCGTGTAGATGCGGTGCATCGCCCGCAGGATGCGGTCGCTGCCGTACTGCACGGGCAGATGGATGTGCTCGCAGATATGCCTGCCGGTCCGGATCGTCTCGATGAGTTTGTCCGAGAGGTCCTTCGGATGCGATGTCATGAAGCGCACGCGCTCGATGCCCGGCACCGCGTCCACCATCTTGAGCAGGTCGGCAAAATCGGCCAGCTTGTGATCCTTGCCGTAGGAGTTCACGTTCTGTCCGAGCAGCGTGACCTCCTTCGCCCCCTGGCGGACGGCCTCGCGCACCTCGGCGACGACATCCTCAGGACGGCGGCTGCGCTCACGCCCCCGCACATAGGGCACGATGCAATACGTGCAGAAATTATTGCAGCCGTACATGATGGGCACCCAGACGGAGAACTTGTTCTGGCGCGCGACAGGCCCGCCCTCGGGAAGTTCCGTCTCGCCTGGCTGCACGTCGACGACATGACCGCGCTCCGCCGCGATCTCCTGCACGACGCGCGTGAGCTCATGCACCTTGTTCGTGCCGAGCACAAAATCGATATGCGGCGCGCGGCGTATCAGCGCCTCGCCCTCCTTCTGCGCCATGCAGCCCGTGATGCCGAAGATCAGCGCGGGATTCTTCTCCTTGAGATGCTTGATCTCACCGATCTTTCCATAGACGCGGTCCTCCGCGCTCTCCCTCACACAGCAGGTGTTGATGAGGATGAGATCCGCCTCTGTCATCTCCTCTGTCGGCTCATAGCCGATTGTCTCGAGCTGCCCCTCCATGCGCTCCGCGTCACTGACGTTCATCTGGCATCCGTAAACTATTAGTTCAACGAAACGGTGAACTTTTCCATCGATAATCTTCATGTATAAAAATCCGTCCTTTATTTCATGATAATCAATAGGTTATTGTATCAGACAGACGCTCCTTTGTCTATCCTGATTTTCTATCTCGATTTAACACAAATAGCCCATCTGCCTTTGCAGATGGGCTACAGGACTACTTCTCCGATCCGTTCATGATTCTGCCGAGATACCAGCGGCTGGTGAACGCCTTATAGGAACCGTCAGGATGCACGACGAAGTAGACAGTGTACTGCGGCAGGATACAAATATCAGTAGAACCAGTATAGGAAATGACCTTCTCCTTTCCTGAGGCGGTTTGCCAGACACGCATCGAGAAAGAAGCATCTCCGGCATCCCGGATTGATTCGTAAGAAGGAAAGGACTCGAGATATTCCTCACCTTTTTCCTGCACACTATACATCAGGTAGCGCGGCAAGAATATGAAAACGGCAAGGCTGACGAGGCCAATGATGAGGCATTCTGAAAGCGGCCAAGGTCTTTTCATCTGGAATCCCCCTATTCTTGTTATAGGGTAATGAAGGATTTCTGTGTTTCTCCCGCTTCCTGGAATTTTCCTTTTGCCAGACGGAGCTGTTCCTCGATGGTGGAGAAAATCAAATTGACCTGCTGGTCATCATATGCATAAGTATTGCGATTGGCCAATTTGCCGAGCTGCTGGATACGATGACAGATGTCATTGGTTCGCTTTGTGGCAAGTTCCTTGAACTTTTCCTGCTTTGAACTGGTCTTGTCATCAGCCTGCTCCTCATGAACGGGCTGATCCATACCGGTTGATTCTTCCCAATACTCCTGTGTCTCTTCTTCCATGATGTGTAGAACCTCTTTTCATTTGCAAATCTTGAACATTTTCTCTTTTGTCCGAGTTTATGAATACGAATATCATCCATCCTCTGCTGCTTCTTAGAATGGGATTTCCTCATCTGGAATATCCAATGACGCCTGATAAGAAGATGGCGTTGTGGCAGATGAATCCGTGTCTCCGGTTGTAGGAGTATCCGCAGCCTGCTCCTTTTCATTATGGGATGCAGCAGACTGCGTCAACGGGATTTTCCGCGAATCCAGGAACTCAACCATGACCGCCTTGATGATGGTCTTCCTATGAGCAGTCCCCTGCTCATCTTTGTAATCGTCATTTGCCAGGCTGCCTTTGACGAGTACCATGCGCCCCTTAATCAGGTTTTTTTGGCAGGATTCTGCCAGCTTGTTCCAAGCAACGACGTGAAAAAAGTCCGTTGGATAATTCCCCTCGGCATCTTTTGTAAACGATTTACGAACGGCAATGTCAAAGCTGACGACAGACGTTCCCTTCTTGGTGTAGCGAAGTACCATGTCGGTTGAGACACGCCCAGATAAAACCACGAGATTCATGAATCATGCCACCTCTCATTCTGTCGATTTCTTATAGCGAAACGGCCCCGCATTCGTTTTTCCCTGTTTCTTTTTCGGATGGTATCCCATCTCTTCAAAAACGGGTTTCCCGTTCCGATCTGGCAAAGTCGTTTTGCATTCCGGATACTTGGAGCAGCCCCAGAAATAACTCTTCTTCCCGTTCTTTATTGTCCAGCGGCGCATCATGGGGCTGCTGCATTTTGGGCAACGCACCACATCTTTTGGCGGCGGGATCTCGCAGCTCTTTGCTTCTTCCAGTAGCTGCTGCACGAAACGGCTCTGTTCCTGAAAGAAATCTTGCAGTCGCATCTCTTTGCGGCTGATGGCATCCAGGCTCTGTTCCCAGCGGGCAGTAATATCCGGATACGTGATACTGTCAGACAAGATTCGCAGCAGCAGGTAGCCTTTCTCGGTCGGGATCAAGTTCTTCTGACGCGTAACAGAAACAAAGCCTCTTTTTTGGATAGTCTCAATGATGCCAGCTCTTGTTGCTTCCGTACCGATACCAGAACAATCTTTCAGAGTTGCCTTCAAGGAAGCATCCTTCACATACTTGCCGATTTCCTTCATGGCCTTCAGCAAGGTGGACGCATTGTAACGCGCTGGCGGTTTTGTCGTGCGCGTCTGGATCCGACTCTCCTGGAAGGAAACGGCATCCCCTTGCTTCACGGCAGGAAGATTCGTCTCCGGATGGTCATCGCCTTCTTTTTCTTCTAAGGATCCGTGATAGAGTTGTTTCCAGCCGTCATCCAAAATGACTTTGCCAGATGCGTGGAAGGATTCACCTGCACAGCGAATCTGTATCTTCGTGGACAAAAAGGTTTGCGGCGGATAGAACTGCGCAAGGTAAGCTTTTGCCACTAATATATATAGGTTCTGTTCCTTCTCGGTCAGCTTTTCCCACTCCGGTGTAATCGTGGTGGGGATGATGGCATGGTGTGCAGAGATTTTCTTGTCGTTCCAAGCCCGACTGCGCAGCGCAGGATCGGCGGTTTCCACCATTTGAGCAAGGTCATCCGTCAACGCCCGCAGGCTTTTCAAGACAAGCGGCACATCGGCCAGCTGATTGGTCGGCAGATAATCGCAGTCCGACCGCGGATACGTGGTGAGTTTCTTTTCGTATAAACTCTGCTGCGTATCCAGGACTTCCTGCGGAGAATAGCCGTAGATCTTGCCTGCATCAATCTGGAGAGAGGACAGTGAATATGGCAGTTTTGGCTGCGACTGTCCTTTCTTCTGTTCAACAGATTCCACAACACCAGGCTCCTGCCGGATTTCTTCTGCGAGCTGTTCGGCAGGATCGCGTTTAATAAGACGCCCTTCTTCGTCCTGTCCCTCTGCCTGTTCTTGTGGCTTCCATGTCGTTGAGATTACACCATTTGGATGCGCCCAATCTACCTGCAAGAGGTAGTAGTCTTTCGGTTTGAAGTCGCGAATCTCCAATTCACGCCGCACGACCAATGCGGTTGTCGGCGTCTGCACACGTCCTACACTGATCGTACCGGTGTAGCCAGCCTTCTGTGAACGAATGGTATACATGCGCGTGAGATTCATCCCAATCAGCCAATCGGCACGCTGCCTTGCCAACGCAGAATTGCGCAGCCCGACAAAATCACGGTTGTCCCGAATATCCGCCAACGCGGTCTTGACGGATTTCTCATCCAGTGCATTCAGCAGGATGCGCTGAACCGGCTTCTGATTCAGAACACCAAGCTGGTTCAAGACTTCGTCTACAAGCAGCTGCCCTTCCCGATCCGGATCACCCGCGTTGACAATGCAGTCTGCTTTTGCCACCAGGGACTTGATGACCTCGTATTGTTCTTTTGCACTACTGGATACTTTGTTCTTCCAATGTTCCGGGATGATTGGCAAGTCTTCCAGCCGCCAGGCATGAAGATTCTTGTCATAATCCTCCGGATCATACTGTTGTAGGATATGGCCGAAGCACCACGTAACGATGTCATTTCCGCACTCGATATATCCGTTCCGCTTCGACATATGCCCCAGTCCATGCGCAATGGCTTGTGCAAGGCTGGGCTTTTCGGCGATAAAGAGTCGCATCCGAATCAACCCCTGACTTCATGAACAGACGAAAACAGATTATTCCCTGGTGCCGGTTGGAACGGCGTCTCTGCCTGATTGTCTGTTCCTTCAGGATGCTCTTCTGCTGTCTCCGTGTTCTCTTTCTGCTCGTCAGCTTTAAGCGGAGCTTCTTCCGGTTTAGCTGCGGCCAAGAGACTTTGCAGGGTTTCCTGGTTCAGCGGCACACCATTTTTCCGCAACCCATCTAAGAGCTGGCGGCTGAAACGCGCAACCTTCTTTTCCTTCAAGTTGCTGATGGACTCCATCAGTTTCTTTTTCTGCTCCGTCAGTTCGGCAACCTTGTTGTCAATTGACCGGATTTTCCCTTCTTTCGCTGCAATCGATTCATCAATCTTCCTGTCATCCATCTAATCACCCTTCTCTTGCTGGGCTTGTAGTTGCTTCAAGAAAATCAAGACCGTTTCCCGGTCATAGTTATCCAGAATGCCCGCTTCTTCAAACAGGAGTCCTGCTTTGATGAGCTTCTGATAGCGTTTTTGTTGGTTGAGTCTTTGAATCTGACGCTCCAACTTGCGTGTTTCCTGCGACGACCGGACCAATTGATCCTCAATCCTCTTCAGACGCGCTTCCTGTCTCGCGAGACGATCCATGACATTCACCTCAGATTTCCTTTTAGTCTTATTATAGCAGAACCACTATATATTGTATATAGTCCGGTAAAAATATCTATAAAAATACTATATGTTGTTGTTTAGCTGTGTTATAATGAGTTGTGTCAGGAGAACGAGATGTGCAGTTAGGAGTTTCTCGGATGAGAAACTCAGAGGATACGGCGGGAAGCCGTTTTCGATGTCCACGATGGACATCACCCTAAAGGGTATTCTGCCGCTCACTGCGCTCGCTGAACCTGCCGTTGGCTAAGAAAGACGAAAGGAGGCTGGCCATGGCGGTCTTTCATTTTGAGATAAAATCAGACAGGCGAAAGGGTGGAAAGCAGACCTCTGCCTTGCAACACGTCAAATACATCAACCGGGAAGGGCCTTACCAAGATGCCGATGAGCGGGAACTCATCAGGATGCCTGCGGAGAATGTGATCACGGGGCCGGAACTGCAAGAACATGCCCCTGGAAGAGAACTGCTCCTCTACAGCAGTCCATTCGGCGTCATCAAGCAAGACGATTCCGGTATCCGGGTATCGCGCAACGCTTCCACGCAAACCGTTGCCATAGCGCTAGAAGTAGCCAAACGGCTTTACGGCAATGCGTTGGAACTGCGGGGGCAGGAACGCTTCCAGCAACAAGCAGTTGCAGCCTCCAGCCAGCTTCACCTGGACATCCATTTTCAATCTCAGCTTCATCAGGAAGCTGTCATGCGAAAGATAAAGGAGCAAGAACATGAGCGACGAATTTTTGAAGCAGCCGGAGGACGCTACGGAGTCCCCGTCTTCTCCCCAGGAGATATCATCTTCCCCTCTGGAATCCCCGGCACCTTCCCCATCGGATCCGGAGGCAGAGAAAGCGGATCGGGAATTCTTGAGTCCGACACTGAACGACATACCGTCACAAAAATTGCCAGAACAGGATGGAGCCTGCCAGCATTGTCCGGCAGGAATGTGGTTTTACCGGGGAGACAGCCTGACGTGCTTCTGTCTCGCAATGCGAGCCATCAGCTACAGCGACGCATCCGAAGACGACAAGATGCCCTTTTTAAGCTGCGATGGGATGTATCTGGCCCTCGAAAAAATGCAGTCGAAGCAAGCGTGAAGGAAATCCTACACAATCTGCAATATCATCTCGATAAGACATTCGCTTCCAGCCATGTGCAGTACATCAACCGCGAATCTGTCTTCGAGCAGCGAGGCGGCTGCGTCTATAAAGCGCACCATCTTCCGAGTTGGGCAGAAGACAATCCACTGAACTTTTTCCGCGCTGCGGATCAGCACGAACGCGACAACGGAGAGCGGTACAAAGAGATTGTCTTCTCACTGCCAAATGAACTCTCGCTCTCTCAACAGAAAGAGATCATCCAGCGGTTCCTGGATGCACATATGAAAAACTACTATTATGCCTATGCCATCCACGACAAGATCGGCACGATGAGCAACGGCGAACACCATACGCATGTGCATCTGATGTTCTCGACGCGTGAAATCGATGACTGCGAGAGAAAGCAGGAACGGCAGCCAGACGTATTTTTTTCGCGGGTCAATCCGAAGCACCCTGAAAAAGGCGGCTGCCGCAAGTCTGGCATCTGGAACGGGAAGAATCGCGCCAAGAACCTTTCTGTTCTCCGTGAAGATTTTGCACGAATCCAGAATGAGGTGCTGGCGAAATATGGCATCCCTGTTCGCGTGGATCACCGCAGTCTGAAAGCACGCCGCCAGGAAGCCCTGGCCAAAGGCAATACATTCCTGGCGGAACTGCTTGACCGTGTTCCAGAACGCGCGGTAGGCCCGCTTGCTCTCTTGGAGCGGGGAAACCGTAATGTTCTTGCTCAGAAAAAACTTCGCGCCCTGAATCAGTCAAAAGAAAAAAATATTGTCGCGAAGACATTCCTGATGGATAGAATGCGTCGCGACAAGCTGACGAAACGTAAACAAGAGCTGGAAGCCAATATAAAGCAGCTTGACGGGCTTCTGAACCAAGACGAGAAAGCCGCACTCGCTGGCACGCTGCAAAAAATCCAGAGTCAGCAAGATGCCCTCCAGGCGGCATTTGATGCTTCCATCTGGGCAGCAGAAGCAACGGAATCATCCATGCTGGCGTTCATGACAGAGGATGAGCGTGAAGCCTGGCAGACGTTCAAGGCAGCCGGACAGGAGCTGAAACATTGGCAGGATTTCTACAGCAGCATCCAGGAAGATGCCTTTTCGGATCCTGCTCAACTGCAAGAGCTTCGCGCGGCCATCAATCGCGAAACCATGAAGATTCGCAAGGCTATGCGTCAGCAAGCCCCAGCAATCCGCGCGATATTTGCCCGCTTGAATGAGGCACACACCAAGCGGGATATCATGCGCCACGCTGGAAGCCTCCTTTTTGACGCCCGATTGACCAAGGCGAAAATCGACGGTCTGATCCAGCAGCAGGAAAAAGAATTGGCCAATCTGCAAGACCGGTACAAGCGGTTGACGGATTCCCTGCGACAGTCTCCGTCTTATACTGCTGGAGCTGTTGCGGATTACATGGATCTGTCGTTGAAGGAACTCTATGCCAAAGAACATAAGGTTCGTGCAGAAATGCGCCAGCTTGCCAAGCACGTCATTTCTCCGGCACGTGCCAGGGCGATGGCGGAGAATGTCTATACAAAAGGAGAATTCAAGAAACTGCGGGCCGCTGAGCGTGATTTTGCAAAGGAAACCGCTGCCGGTAAACTTTCTCCAGAAGAAAGCACGGCGCAGCAAAAGAAGCTACAGGAATGGCGCAGCCGCTTGGAATCTTCCTGCGCATCGATGGAGGCACAGGCGAAGATACAGGAAATCTGCGCGGGCATCCTGCGCAAGAATGCACCGCAGGCTATGGCCTATCAAAAAGTCCAGCAAGAGCATCAGGTCATTGCGGCTGCCATCACCGAAGCAAAAGCGCAGGCAGATGCAGCACGCCATCAATCCTATCGGGATCGAAATCAGACACTCTACCGGGCAACAGGGACGACACCAGCTATGGGATACATGGAACCGCCGCATATGATTGCCGCCGCCATGGCGGGCAATACAGATTGTACGGTTCTGGTTGCCAAGAGCAAAAAAGACTTCCCGGATGACTGGTCACTGCTGAGTGAGAGTGAACGCGAGGACTTGAAGAACGATACATCGAAGATGATGTAAGCAATTCAATTATGAGGTGAACAGTCATGTCGGCAAAAGACTATATAGATAAGTTGTTACAGCAGACATATGAAAGGCACGGTTCGGATCTGCACATTTGCAGCGGAATCCTCCCTGTCATACGTCGTGACGGCCAGTTGGAAACACTCACGGAACTCACTGCCCCACTGGCAGGAGAAGACATTCACGCCTTTATCATGAAGACACTTCTGAGCGAGCCGCAGCAGAAAGACTTGCAGGAAACGGGTAGCGCGGATGCAGGATATTGCTTTTGGAGCAAGGATGGTCGTGCCATTCGCTGCCGCGTCAATGCATTCCGCGATGCCAACGGGATGGCTCTGGCCTTCCGCCTTATCCAAAACCGCATCCCGTCCATGCAAGAGCTGCGCATCCCCGGGCCGCTACAGGATATACGGCATCGCAAGCACGGCATAGTCATTATCACCGGGCCGACAGGCAGCGGCAAGACAACCACGCTTGCCGCGCTCCTGGATGCCATCAACGCGGAATCTCCCGTACACATCATTACGATTGAACAGCCCATCGAATACCAATTCCAGATGAAACGCGCCGTCATCTCGCAACGAGAAGTCGGACGTGACTGTATCAGTTTTTTGGAAGGTCTGCGTGCATCCCTCCGACAGGATCCCGATGTCATCCTGATTGGTGAGATGCGTGACGCTGAAACCATCACTACTGCGTTAGCCGCCGCAGAAACAGGTCATCTGGTCTTCACGACGCTGCATTCCGCCAATGCAGTGGAAGCAATCGATCGTCTCGTCCAGTATTTTCCGGCCACACGGCACCAGGAGATTCGCAACGAGCTGGCCAATTCCTTTCTCGCCATCGCCGCGCAGAAACTCCTCCCCTCTCGGAACGGTGGGCGTGTAGCCGCTTTTGAAGTGCTGCTCTCAACAGACAGCACCAAAAACGTCATCCGCAGCAGCCAGGGATTCCGTGTCCAGGACTACATGCATCGTGACGAGGGGATGCAGACGATGGCGGAGTCGATCCGCGGTCTCAGAAACAAGCACATGATTGATGGGTAAACTTTTGGTGGCAGGTTGAATGATACCCCTTACACAAACAATAAAGCGCATCTCAAGCGAGATGCGCTTTATTGTTTGTGCGGAGTTGGACGAGGACAATAGTCAATGCCGCACCACTTGTGCAATTTCACGGTTCTCTTCACGAATCGCGCGGTATTCCGGGGACTTCATGAAGTCTGTCCCCAAAGTCGTGCCGTAATTCCGATCATCGGATACGGCAGCATAGGGACTGTTTGCCTGGACAACACGAGCTGCTGCGGCGATGGCGGACGGCTCACCCAATGCATTGACGCAGGAATCCCGGATGAAGGTCCGGTCGGCTTCCTGCCATGCCTTCTGGTCACAAGGCCGGATACTGGACAAGCCTCTTTCGATGGACGAGTTGTAGATGAACCGGCTATATTGCTTGACCGGATTTCCGATGCATGTCTCAGCGGTAGCCTGCGCCCCTTCCAGAAAAACTTTCTGGAATCGCTTCTGATATGCCTCGAATTTCTCTGCGCCTACGCTTTCCTTTTGCGCCTGCTTGATGGACTCCACTTCGCTGCTCGCGATGGGCAGCAGGAACTGCTTGTCTTTGAGTGGATGGATTGTGACTTCCTGGAAACCTACGTCATCCACGTAAAAGCAGCGGTCATTCACGCGGATGATGTCACTGATGCCAATCTTCGGCACAGATGCGCCCTGTAGCTTGTCGTACATCTGGTCAAGCAGCTCGGTCACTCCGACATCGGCCTTGCGAGTCTCGTGATGAACCGCAGTATACTGCGAAAGGTCTGCGGCCTTTCCGGCAGCTTCTTGCAAAGAAGCATTTCGCCAGGGTGCATCTTTTGCCGCCTGGTAGATGGTAATATGCACCTGCTGCTGTGCCTGGTAGTACAGGTCAGGGTTCAGTTCATACTGTTTGATCTCTTCCGGCGTAAGCGGATGATCGTAGTAGATCGCGCCGTATCGGCCTCCGCGATCCTGCTCATCCAGCCGGATGAAGCCTTTGGGAACACTGCCTAGGTCAGCGGGATGTTCATTCAGGTAGTATTTATAGGGAAGGACGATCTTATCGTCTGCCGGTTCCACGGGTGGAACCGAAGCAGCCTTTTCCTTCTCCGGGGCAGGCTGCTCCTCTTTCTTCCCAGCATCCTGTTTTGTATGCTGCTCATCCAGTTGCTGCAAGCGTTCCTTCACGATTCCCTTCAAGTAATTGGCGATTTTCTGTGCATCGTTTGCTGCCTTGAAAAACTCCATCTTGTCATCCTTCAGGGCTTTCAACCAGCTCTGCGTATAAGCTGCATGACTGATGGGATTCAAGGGCAGTCCAAGATCTGCCGACAGATAGGTGGAAGCCATCTCAGCACGCAGCTCCTCCTTGGCGTAAGCCGGAGAACCAAAGGGGTTCTGGATGTCGCGGTTCAGACGGCTGGAATGGCCAGTCCAATGCCCCAGCTCATGCAATGCAGTCGCATAGTATCCGGCCAGCTCCTTGAAGGCAGCCTCCGGCGGCAGATGGATCTCATCCGTAGAAGGCCGATAAAAGGCACGGTCTGCCTGGTCATGCTTAATGACTGCTCCGCTGAGGCGCAGCATCTCTTCGGCGAGTTCCAGCGTCTCTTCATGCGTGTAGCCTTGTTTCTTCGGCACATAAGGCGGCAGAGGCTCTTCACGGAAGACGCGCCTGACAATGGGCTGGCCGTCTCTTCCAATCTTAGGTGTCCCGTCTTCTTCCTTTACCGGCTCCACGACCTGCTTTCCGTCCTTGTCCAGCACCGGCACCCGCTGAACCATGTCCGACGCATGGAACACCGTTGAGATAATGGAAGTCCAATGATATTCATCTTCCGGCAACGGATTCCCATCTTTATCCTTCGTCGCATAGAAGCCCTGTTTGATGGCTACACCGTGTGAACCGCGCTTGATACCATATCCCATGGTCTGTGCCTGATGGAATGTGAAAAAGCGGGGATCCTTGCTCCCTTTCGAGTCCATGACGCACGAAAGATAGATCAGATTCTCCTTCGTGTACGGCCTTCCCGTTGCGCCATTCACAGGAGAAGCGATCAACGCAGCACCGACCTTCCCATTCCAAGCTTTCTGCCAAGGAAGTTCTCCCTTTTCCATCTCTTCGATGATTCGGTTCGTGATTTCCTGATAGATGTCTTTGCGGCTCGACGCGCTCTTTCGATACGCCATTTTTACACCTCCTTATGCTGCTGCGCCAACTTCTCTTCTTGCAGCTGCAACTGCCATTCCTCTTCCGTCACCAGTTTCTCGCCATCCCATATGGTCTGTCCCAGGTATTCTTCTTCCGGGATTCCCTGAAAATCATAATCTTCCATCGGTACGACCTCAAACGGTGCCTCCCGATGAATACGTTTTGAATACAGCATTCTTCTCACCTCTTTCTATGGAGCTATCTTCATTATAGGGATTGGCCGATGCAGAGAGCCGCCGCTTTTTTTCACCTCCGGCAGAAATAAAAAATCCACCCGCATCATCCCATCAGGATGACTGCGAGTGGATTTTACGATGACAATGTCCATGATGGACATTGCATCCCAAGGAGTCAATTCTTATAACATTTTCTTCAGTAACTATCATAACAAGATAGTTACTGGAGAAAATCAAGGAGAAGATATAATAGCACGGGAGAGGCTGCCTGTCAACATATTCCGCACACATAAACGTGATACTTGTTTATATGTGCGGAATATGGTAAAATATTACCGGGAGGTATTAACATGAAGACTATTCGCATTTTAAAAGTGACATACCGCAACCTGCCACTTTATGAAAACGGTACGTTTTCTTTTAACTTCATGGCATCTGATCGCGTTACAGATAAAACGCAAGTCTTTCCCATCCAACGTTCCATTTATACACAAAAACTTGAGGCTATCATTGGCATCAATGCCTCGGGAAAAACTTCGTCATTAAAGTTGCTCTTCTTTGCTATGTCTATTGTTTTGAACAATGCTACATTGAATGATAAAAAACTTTTAGGCAAAGAATTATTACGTGACGATACAGAAATCACTGTTACATTTATCTGCGATAATATGTGTTGGCAGCTCCGTTCTATTATTGGGATAAAGAAGGATAATGCTGACGCAGATCGCCTTTATTACAAAGATGAATTCTTGTATGGAAAGAGTTTGCAAGATATCCGGTCAAAGGATGACCCATTCCGTTACGACACATGTGCTTCCGGCAAGCAAAAATGTCAATTTATGCAAAGATCTACTATTCCGAAGGAAACTCTCGCAATGATGTTGCCAGATACCAGTATTTCGCTTTCTATTACCAGGGATGCGGATACTTCTTTACAGCAACTCATTTTATTCACCAATGTGAATATATCGGTAGCAAGAGGAGCAACTGATCCTGCAATCCTTCATGCATTTGATCCGATGCTGGATGAATTCAATGCCAAAGACTCTGATGACGGGATTGTATATACCATCCGCTTCAGAGGTGATAAAAAATCCAGAGTCGTTTATTCTCCATTCGTGCTGGACAACATTATCTCATCTGGCACCATAAAGGGAAAGAATATTCTATTCCTGATAAAAAATGTTCTCGAAACTGGCGGGTATCTCATTGTTGATGAATTGGAAAATCATATGAACAAAGAGCTGATTCATATGATTACGGATATCTTCAAAAATCCAAAAATCAACCCACGCGGAGCATGTTTGATTTTCACGACTCATTATGCAGAGATTCTTGATTTCATGGATCGAAAAGATAACATCTATATTGCAAGAAGAAATCAAAACGGCATTGAGCTTTCCAACTATTCAAACTTGGTACGGCGTAACGATTTAAAGAAAAGCGAGGTCATCCTTTCTAATTACATCACGGGAACAGCTCCTCTTTATGAAAACATGCAAGCATTGGAGGATTATTTATGTCGAACGATAAAATAAATCCGAATACGCTTGCCGATGGTTACGTCATCTGTATTTGTGAAGGTGCCGCAGAAGAAACAATCATGAATCTTCTGCTAGACCATGATTGTCTATGCTTTACTAGAGATAACTTGGTCGGACACTCTATCACCAGGAAACGAAAAGCTAGTGTGATTGAACGGGAGTATTTACAGCGGGGCTATACAAAATCTGTTATTATCCTAAGGATATTGGATTCTCGCAGTGAAAACTTCCGATTACGGCCTGTTTATCAAGAACGATACCCCGTGTATAATATTTACACACGGCCTGAGATTGAAACACTTTTGATCATTTCAGAAGGTGCCTATGATAAGTATATAAGGAGCAAGAAATCTTCTTTAAAACCAAGCTTATACTGTAAAGAAGAGCTTTCTCTAGGCAAGCACATTAAGAGTAAAGATTTTCTAGAAGATTATTTTTGCGATATCGCAAACTTGATTTGTGCCATCACAGAATACAAAAGGTTACGTGGTCAAAAAGAATACTGTTTAGCAGATTTGCTAAAACCGTAATAGTTATCCGATAAACGAAGCACCTCAGAGAATAGTATCTCCGAGGTGCTTCGTTATTGTTCTATACCATCAGATGTAGTGATGATAATCCGGCATATCTTTTTCTCCGGCGTCCCATTCTGCCTTCGTGACAGGGATGAGTTCTTCCGCATCGAGGCCCATGATTTCCACCAGGTTGCTGCTCGCTATGTGGCAAAGCTCTTCCCGGGTACGCTGAACCAGGTCAGGAGCTGCATCCTGCGGCAAATCTGCGCTCATCCTCCATCCTCATTTGAATTCAACCCATCCACGACCTTCCGGCTGCTGATACTGCTGCTTCTCACGTTCCGTAGGATGATACGGATCCTGGACATGCAGCTCTGCATCTCTGACCTGACGATAATAGGCTAGGTCGTCGTTCGTCTGGATTTTCTGGTCGATTGCGCGTAACTGCGCCAGCTGTGCCAACAACGCATTCTGCCGTGCCTTCTCACTCTCTTCCAGGCCAGATAACTGGCTCTTGATCTGCTGGATCTGCATATCGCCTTCTGCCTGATTGGCTGCCTCCAGCAGCTCATCCACGGTCTTGCTGACTTCCTCTGCATCCTTCTGGGAATCCGCTACGGCATTCGCATAGGAAGCATAGGTGTCCCCAATGGCCTTTGCCTGTTCCTTCGGATCATAGTCATTGGTATCGTCATCATAGCGATTCATGTCTCGCAAGATGGTACTTTGCAGTAGTTTTGCCGCCGTATCGCTCTGGTTGAGATCCTGCGTATTCTTCTGCGTCTCCTGGAGCTTGACAGCAATATCATGCAGGATCGTACCGTCCAGCGGCTTATGGTTCTTGAGCTGCAAGGCTATGTTTTCCAGCAGGAGTTTCAACCAGCCCAGGATATTCTCTTTCTCATAGGCAGACTGGATATCCCGCGAGTGGTCGTAGACCTTCCCTCCCTGCCAGCCGAGATCCCGGAAAAAAAAGGATGGATTGTTGGTATCGGCCCAGGAAATCCGATCCGGATCATAATAGTTCGGCGGATCAAACGGGCGATCCCATCCGGGGATAATATGCGCGAACACGACACCATACCCCACGCAAAAGCCTGTGACGCCCATCACGATCACCAGGAACAAGAATCCAACCCGCTTCAATATCCTCTTAATCATCGCCATGCCCTCCTCATTCGTTCGTCAAATGGAACCCTGGACTGCCAAACTGCTTCATGATGCGCTTCGAGATGCGATCCGCAAAAAAGATGAACATCAAGAGTACCAACAGCAGTTTCAGTAGGAGCAGCAAGTTCAGCATGGTCTGCGTGACCGAGCTGGTGCCGTTGAGCAGTGCAGTCATATCGGATGCATACTCTTCCACCGATGCACTGTAATAGCCACCATGCTTCAAAGCTTGCGCATATTCTTCCGCTGTCTTTGCTTCAAAAAGGCCGTCTTCGCCATAGGCATCCAGCGTCTTGGCAAAATCCTGCGCGAACTCTTCATCGTTGGCATAACGCCTGTAATCATGGCCGTCATAGCCCATACCAGCGTAATTGTGATATTCGACGGCCAATGTACTGTCCATGTTTGCACCAGATTCATGAGCCATCTGCGCCCAGATGAAATCAGCCCGGAGATCGCGATGGTACGTCTCTTTCAGGATCTGCTGTACTCGGTAAGCAACTTCTGCTTTCGGCCTGCCAGAGATATCGACGCCCTCAGTACTGCCTCCGGAAGAAGCAACCATCCCTGGCGGCAGTGTGCTGCTGGAAGATCCTGCTTCTATTGTCCGCGTCTCAATGAACGAGCCTACGGCCATATTCTCCATGGTATAGTTCAGCAAGAAGGCAAACATACAGAAGAACATCAGGTTGATGGACACCGCAAAAACGGCATTGATGCAGTTCGAGCCGTACTTGCGCGTGTATTTGATGCCGGAGAACAGGAAGCCCGTGAAGCTGAACAGGATAACGAAGTAGAACTCGAGATACGCTTTCATGATCTGGAGGCCGATCAGCAGGAAGAGTGCCAGAAAGGCAATGCCGAAGACCAGGCACAAGGCTGATGTGACCGCATGATTGACGAGATCTAGCAGTCCCTTGATCTTCATGGCCTCATTGATGATTGGCTCGATGATATACAAACCCTTCTGAATGATGGAAGTCGGATCGGACAGAATCTTCGCTGCTTCATCCGGTGTTGCACCAACTGCGATGCTGCTAAGCGCCGGGAAACCATGCATGGCCATCCCGCCGACAATGTCCCCCCAGTTTGCCAGGAGGAACATCATGACGCCGTACATGACCACACGATAGATGACCCAGTTGGCAAAATCATCGTTTCCCTCCGAGCCGAAGCTGCGCCACGCAAGACCGATGACAAGATCCATAGTCAAAAGTGCCATGAAGATCTTATAGACGACGTTCTTGATGAGTTTCATCGCTGCCGTGATGGCATCGACAAATTTATTGCTGATGTCCCGCAGCGGCTTTGCAAAGTCTGCCGACACCTCAAACGTCGCCTTGCCGTCAATGCTGTCTACGCCGTCTGCGCGTTCCGGGACATGGTTCGGATCATAGGCCATCTCAGCTTGTTCGACTTCCGGGCAAAAAAGTCCGGGATCGACTGGATGGTCATTGATACGCACTTCCCAGTGACAATGCGGCCCGGTGGAATTGCCCGTCGAACCGCATAAGGCAATCCGGTCACCTTGACTTACTTTCTGTCCGGCTGAAACCAGTAACTCAGAATTATGGCCATAGAGGCTGGTGACGCCAGTACCATGGTCAATGATGACCGCATTGCCGTATCCGTCAATCCATCCGGCATATGCTACAGTACCGGACTGACAGGCAACAATGGGCGTCCCTTGCTCCGCTGCCAGATCGGCCCCGGAATGATATTTGCGGACGCCATAGATCGGATGGATACGCCATCCCTGCGGGGAAGTCAGTGTCCAACTGCCCTGCACCGGGCAGATCATCGTCCCGGCTCCGCCGCCTCCTGCCTGTTTATCCATCTCCGAAAGATCTTCTGACTCAGCCCATGCAACGGACATGCAGACCAGCTGAATCAGAAGCGTAATCATCACGATGAGTTTTATCTTCATAGCCTGCGCTCCTTCATCTCACGTCTCATTCCATTCTACGCAAGATATTTCCGCGCAAGCCGTCAATTTATTTCATGGCATGATAAAAAGCTCCGCGATGTCCATGATGGACATCGCGAGCTACTTACTGCGCAGGAACAGAACCGCCTTTACAGAATCGAAAGAAACCTGCTATAATGAATAAAATAATAACTACAAGAGCCGAAAGGAGGGCTGACGAGATGTTTTTCTTTTTTGGAAAAGATGCTCCATATGACTTTGAAGGTACTCACACAGCCAAAGATGTGGCCAAATATATCATCCACAAATGTACCAGTGAGAACAAGCCCATAAGCAACTTGCAGTTACAGAAAATTTTATACTATGTACAAGCAGCCTTCTTAAAAGAGCGTTCCTGTGCCTTATTCTCAGACGAGATTGAAGCATGGCAATTTGGTCCTGTAGTACGTAGTGTATATCGTGCTTATTGCGGGTATGGCGCAGCAGCTATCTATGAACGGAAAGAGCCTGAGAAGCCTTTTTCGGCAGATGAGATGGAATTAATAGATAAAGTGGTTCGCGAGAAAATGTCCAAAAAACCATGGGATCTTGTAAACGAAACACATGCAGTTGGAAAACCATGGGACTTGGTTTATCGAGATGGATTAGGGAAAATGCAAGTCATTCCCAAGGATGTGATTGCAGAATATGAATACACCGGATAAGCAACAAAGGCTACAGGAGCTTCTATTAGAACTTGCACTTCCAGAAACCAAGATAACCGACAGCAACCTGGAACAGTATATTTTTCGATTACAGGATATCTACGAAGCAGACTTCCGGCATCTATACTCAGGTGTATTCGGCGTCATTACACGTATAGATGCAGATGACGCATCGGACTTGGCTAAGCTACAGGAAAACATTCATACATTGCACTCAACAAGTAAACGTGGTCATGTATCGGAGGACTTCTGCCGCAGGCTGGAAAAGCTCTATGACCATGTCAACTTGGATATTTCCCGCATCAGTTACACGCGAGAAATTGCCAAACGTATGGAAGAAAAAAATCTCAAGACAAGTAAAGAGATTAAACTGATAAGCGAGAAAGCTAACAATATGCAAAAGGACTATATCACGATTCTCGGCATTTTTTCTTCTATCGTGATAACCTTTGTTGCTGGTATGGTCTTTTCAAGCTCTGTACTGAGTAACATCGACAAGGTTTCTATTTATCGCTTGACCTTCGTCATGCTGATGATCGCCCTCTTGTTGTTCAACCTCTTGAACTTGCTCCTAGATTTTATCTACAGGGTGAACCAGCGAGGTGTACCCGCACCGGATAAGAAAAAACAGACAACGCCTGTAATTATAAAAATTAACTGTATTCTATTCACAATAGTAGTGATGGATTTACTTGCTTGGTACAACTTTCGATACTACTCCCCATGAGATTAATTCTCACATGAAGGAGTATTTTTTTCATGGAACGAATCGAGTAGGAGGCTGGCCATTGTTTGGCCAGCCGACCTTTCACACCACCGTGCGTACCGTTCGGTACGCGGCGGTTCCTCGGTTTTCTCTCACTTGCAAATAGTAGTCCGCCATTGGCACATAGACGAGGCGGGCTATTTCTTTGTTGGATATCAGGATATATTGTGTTTGTTAATTTTTCTTGACAAAGGTTGTGACTTATCATACAGTATAGACAAGAGATTAAGTAGCGAGTCTGCGGACAAGCTGCGAAGCCTCGCTTATCTGCGGAGAAGCGAGGCTTTTTGTTTAAAGGATACGGAAGAAAGAGGTGGATGTAATGGGATTATTCTCAAGTTGGAAACCAGATTCATCTACGCTTGAAACAAAGATGATCGACTTCAACGATTGCCCTGTCAACAAACGTGCCTACGGCGGCTTGTCTGGTGCAAAAATCGGCATCGTCTATCAGGGAGCCGATTACCTGGTCAAGTTCCCTCGGAACGAAAAGGAAAAAGGCCTGAAGAACGTTCGGCTCTCCTATTCAAACAGCCCAGTCTGTGAATACATCGGATCTCATATCTACGAGATGCTTGGAATCCCCGTACATCAAACGTTGTTAGGCACCCGCTTAGGAAAAACAGTTGTTGCGTGCAAGGATTTCCGTAATCGAGGCGATGAACTGCAAGAGTTCCGCGAACTGAAAACGACGTTCGAGCCTCATTTTGTCGATTCTGAAGGCAATGCGACAGACGGCCAGGGCATGGACATTGACGAAGTAATCCAGACAATTCACGAACACCCTCGTTTAAAAGATAAGCCAGAAGTGAACGAACGCTTCTGGAATATGTTTGTCGTTGATGCCTATATCGGCAATACAGACCGAAACAACGGTAACTGGGGCTTGATTCTCCGTTACGACCAATCAGAGGAACTTGCTCCTGTATATGACAACGGTGCTTGTTTGAACAGCAAATGGGATGAAGAAAAGATGCAGAAGTATCTAGATGATCCCGCTTTGATGATGGCACAAGCGTATAAAGGCATCATTTGCATCTACACGCAGGGAGAAAAGAAAAAAAGAATCAATCCATATCAGTATATGGAAAAGACGAAGAATCCAGATTGCCTTGCAGCCATAAAGCAAATTGTTCCGAAGTTACAGGAACAGCAGGCTAATATCCTGTCTTTCATAAAGAATATTCCCTGCCTCACCGATACCCAGCGTAAATTTTACGACACTTTGCTGAACACACGTCTGAAAATGGGCTTGCTGCCTATTTACGAGAAACATTTTTGCGATAGTATTTCTCATAGGAGGTGACAACATGTACATCGATGAATCTATCCCTATCCCGGCGTCTACGCCGGACTACCTGCTGGAGGATTTCAAGAAGCTCAAGGAGCTGTACGACTCCACAGAGAAGAATCATGACCTATACTGGGATATGTACTGGGAAGGGGTCGAGGCTTCCATCAAGGCAGCGTATCTGGATGGAACGATCAGCCAGGCAGATGCTTTGCAGTTGTTCGCCCGGTATGGTATCACGGGCTGCATCTGAATCGGATGAGAGAAACAGGATGTCCATGATGGACATCTAGGAGGAGACGATATGACGGTACTTGCGCATTACACGCTGCGACGAAAGGATATTCCTCTCGTTCATTTCTACCTCGAGGCCGAGCAGGAAGTGACTGCCGGGATGGCGCAGACCGTTTACCAGGTTCACGTGACGCAAGTGGAAGAAGAGAATCGTCATCTCCTGCCCGTCACACTCCGTGAGCAGCTGACGGACGCTTCCCTGCTCACATGGATTGACCGGAGGAAAGCACCGAAGAATCGTCAGTTCGTAGATCAGATCCTGCACGCGATTGCCGATGATGAGAATCCGCTCCGCTACGTTGACATCTCCCATGCTCTGTCACTCAATGATGCGTTCTGGATCACGAACGACGAAGTCCCTGCCTTATGGAAGGACTTCAACCTCTACTCACATCCGTTTGACGAGGTTCTGGCCTATGTCGCCTTCACGGGATACAGCAAACGTGTATCCGGCGTGATATCATCCCCGGAGCTGACTTCTTCCGGCGCATTGAAGAAATGCTGGACGAATCGCCCGGACGGCATCTATCTCATCAAGGGCGATGATTTCATCAAGACGGATGACGGTCGCTCCCAAGCCACGATGGAATTCTATGCGGCGCAGATTGCAGAGAAGATGGGCTTTACGCATGTTCCGTATGATCTCGAAGAGTTTCATCACCGTGACGGAGAGCGAGAAATCGTCTGCACATGCAAGCTGTTCACGTCAGAGGATGTTGGCTTCATCAACGCCTATGAGTTCTTCAAAGACAAAGAGATCGACGTAGACCGAGAAGACTTATCCCGCCTGCGTGTGCAGGAACAGATGGCAATGATCTATGGGCCTGCCGCCTATCAGGACTTGATGGTCTTTGATGCCCTGATCTGCAACAGAGATCGCCACTTGGGGAACTTTGGCTACCTCGTAGACAATAATACGGGCGCGTACTTGTCGCCTGCTCCCATCTTCGATAACGGTTTCTCGCTCCTTTACGGCGCAGCCAGGAGCAACATGGCCGATATCCCAGCCTACCTCGAAACCATCGAAGGAAAGTATCTCCCCTTCGACCAGCAAGCACGCCTTTTCATCCAGCCGCGCCACATCCCCGCCATCCGTTCCCTTCTGAACTTCCAATTCCAGAAGCATCCGAAGTACAACGTCAGTGATGCCTGCCTGGCCAAGATGAATGAGATGATTCAGCTGCGCGCCAGACACCTGCTGGGGATTTACCAGGAGAAAAAGCTGACACAAGAAAACGTCAATACATCATACCGCTGATGTCCATGATGGACATCGATAAGATCGATTTACCTAAAGGTCGTTTTTTCAAGAGGAGCTGTTGCGTCATATTACACGCGACAGCTCCTTTCTATATTTATACTTGCAATACCCTATTAAATAGGGTATAATAACTATGTAGGTTAGCAAGGAGTAGATGTATGAGAATTGTCAGAGAATTTATTCATGGTAAGAAATTTGATGAGCAATGGCGGGCATTAGGTCTTTCTGATAGTCATTTGAACGAATTACAATCGCTCCTTTTAGAAAATCCGAAACGTGGAGCTGTGATGCGGGGTACGGGACGACTTAGAAAAGTTCGCTTTGAGTATGGTAATCGCGGCAAATCGCATTGTGCTAGAGTATGTTATGTTGATTTTGAAGCACAAGATAAGATTTTTCTCGTAATGGTATTTGCAAAAAACAAGATGGAAAATCTGTCACCATCTGAAAGAAACAGTATTAAAAAATTCATAGATGAGTTAGAGCGTATCATAAAATAAGAAAATCGATAAGAGGTTATTTATATGAGTAAAACTTACAAGCTGTTAGCAGATTCCTTTACTGAAATTATTAATGACTACAAGAACAATGACGGAAAAAATCTAACTCACGATAAAATTTCAATTCACATTAGTAATGTAAAGCAATACTCAAGCTCTGAAATCAGACATATACGCACTAGCAATAACCTTACGCAGAGCCTTCTTGCTAAATATATTGGTGTTAGCAAAAAAACTGTTGAAGCATGGGAATCCGGCAGAAACACCCCTAATGGACCATCCAGCAGGTTGTTGGAAATGCTCGAAGAAAAAAAGATTGCCTTTATATAATAAAGTGTATCATTGAAGAAAAGAACCAAATACAAGAAAGAAGCCATCTGTCACATCATTGATGTCCATCATGGACATCGATAAGGAGGACTCGCCATGGGGTTGTTTTCCAAGAAAAAAGAATCGCATACGATTGAAGAGGCACTAAAAAATCATGATAAGAATTTCGGGTCAATGCAAAATGTTGTGGGATACCCTAGCGTAGTAAATTCCTAGTTGCAAAAAGAGAGAATTCCTTTTTATCATAAGAAATAGGAAACATCCATGATAAGAAAGGAACTCTCTCGCCATGAAT
>Ga0256404_1005510_pt1 | contig 22300 bp, 14 predicted proteins | sample RumenRJG_01DNA_FD_185990 | JGI IMG/M metagenome (GOLD analysis project Ga0256404, IMG submission 185990) | Bovine rumen microbial communities from Lethbridge, Alberta, Canada - RJG_01 | ecosystem: Host-associated > Mammals > Digestive system > Stomach > Rumen | place: Canada: Alberta | collected...
TTTTACACTGAACGGATCGATGTTCTGCCTGACGCGTGCTAAGGTGTAAACAGCGTCATTGCCATGGCCTATCTCTTCACCGCCCCCACTGAGATTCAGATCCCCAAAGGGCGAGACCGACTTCTTCATCGCCTCTAAGCCGGCAGCCTTCAAACGGGCAGCCCTAAGCGCCGGATAGTCGCGGGCAGCCTTAGCAAGGGCTGCCTCAAGACTGATGGAACGCTGGGCTTGCGCAACGGTGGCGAGGCCTGTCAGGATGATCATTAAATATCGCTTTGTCATAATGTCTTCGTTTATCCAAGTATTATTAATAGGTGTCTACATTTTCTTTTTCTTTGTCACTTTCTCCACGATCGCATACAGCACCGGGAGCATGACGAGTGTGAGCAGGGTCGAGGTAAAGAGCCCGCCGATGACCACAGTGGCCAACGGGCGCTGCACCTCCGCGCCGGCCGATCCACTGACAGCCATGGGCAGGAAGCCGAGCATGGCGGCAGCGGCCGTGAGCATGATCGGTCGCAGACGCTCTTGGGTGCCACGATAGATACGGCGCGCCACGTTGTTAACGCCCTCCGTCTTCAGCGAGTTGAAGCGGTTGATGAGCACAAGGCCGTTGAGCACCGCCACGCCACTGAGCACAATGAACCCTACCCCTGCCGAGATGCTGAAAGGCATGCCGCGCAAAGCCAAAGCGATCACGCCGCCGATCGTAGCAAGCGGCACGGCAATGTAGATCATCAGGGCTTCGGTGATCGACTTCAGCGCCACATAGAGCAGAAGGAAGATGATGATGAGCGCGATAGGCACGACGATGGCCATGCGTGAGGTCGCCTCCTTGAGGTTCTTGAACGAACCGTCGTAGGTCACGCGATAGCCGGAGGGCAGCGTGATCTTCTGCCGGATGGCGTTGTCGATATCTGCCACCACCGATGCCACGTCTCTTCCCCGGGCATTAAGCCCCACATAGACACGGCGGGAGGCTCCGTCGCGCGAGATCTGCATCGGCCCGGGCTTATAACTGATGCTCGCCAGTTCGCTCAAGGGCACCTGCTGCCCTCCCGGCACGTCGACCAACAGATTGCGGATGTCGTCGATGCCCGTTCTGTTGGCATCGCTGAGGCGAAGCACGAGCGAGAAGCGTTTCTCGCCTTCAAAGACCTCGCCCGCCATACCTCCGGCAAACGCCGTGCTGATATACTGGTTCAGCCGCTCCACGTCCATGCCATACTGTGCCAGCTTGTCGCGGTTATAGCTAACGGTTATCTGCGGCAGACCTGAGGTGCGCTCCATGGCTACGTCGCGCGCGCCGGGGATGGAGGCGATGAGATGCTCGAGGCGGTGGCCGATGGCATTGAGCGTGTCGAGGTTCTCGCCGTACACTTTCACGGCGACATCCTCGCGGATACCCGTCATGAGTTCGTTCGTGCGGAGCTCCACAGGCTGACTGAAGGCGCAGGTGATGCCCGGGATCTGAGCAATGCGCTCCTCGATCTTTGCCAAGAGTTCTTTCTTGTCCTTGGCTGTCTTCCACTTGCTCTTGTCTTTCTCCAAGATGATGAAACTGTCGGTGAAGTCCATCCCCATCGGGTCGTTGGGTACCGCCGAGACCCCGATACGTCCGCAGACGGTCTTGACCTCGGGAAACTCCTTCAGCAGCACGCGCTCCACCTCCGTCTCCCGTTTGATGGTCTCAGAGAGGGAGCTGCCGGGGCGCAGGAAGAGCTGGAAGGCGATGTCGCCCTCGTCGAGACTCGGGATAAACTCACCGCCCATGCGACTGAACAACACGGCTGTACCGATAAACACCCCCAAGGTCATGCCGATGACCATTCCTTTATGGCGCAGCGAGAGCAGCAGGGCCAGCCGGTAACAGCGGTAGGCCAGGCGCATGATCCAGTGGCTCAACCGCCCGGTAGCGTTCTCCGCCTTCCGCAGCCATCCCCAGCCGTTGACGCGGGGGCCATTGAGCAGCGAGGTCACGACCGGCACATAGGTGAGACAGAGCACGATGGCACCAAGCAGCGCATAAGCGAAGGTGAAGGCCATAGGCTGAAACATCTTGCCGCTCACGCCCGCTAAGAAAAGGATCGGCGTGAAGACGAGAAGAATGATGACCTGACCGAAGAAAGCCGAGTGCATCATGCTCCCCGCCGCCTTCGCCGTGAGGCGGTCTACCGTGTGCTGACTGACGAGTGCCTGCTTGCCCGACGAGCGTATATATCCTTCCAACGAATGCACCGTGCCTTCCACGATGATGACGGCTCCGTCGACAATGATACCGAAGTCGATGGCGCCTAAGCTCATCAGGTTGGCCCATACGCCCGTGAGGCGCATGAGGATGAAGGCGAAGAGCAGTGCCAGGGGGATGAGCGAGGCGGTGATGATGCCGCCCCGTATACTGCCGAGGAGCAGCACGAGCACGAAGACGACGATGAGCGCTCCCTCGATGAGGTTGCGGGCAATGGTGGACGTGGTGCGCTGGATGAGGTCGGAACGGTCGAGAAACGGCTTAATGGTTACGCCCGGCGGAAGGGTCTTCTGCACCTGCGCCACACGCGCCTTCACGTCCTCGATCACCTTGCTGCTGTTCGAGCCTTTGAGCATCATGATGGCACCGCCCACTGCCTCATGACCATCCTGCGTGAACGCTCCATAACGGATGGCGCTGCCGTAGCCCACCTTGTCGGCCACGTCGCTGATGGTCAGCGGCATGCCGTCTGGGTTGTTCTTCACGACGATCCTGCGGATGTCGTCAAGGCTCTTCACCACGCCCTCACCCCGGATGAAATGGCTCTGGTGCTCGCGCTCGATGTAGGCTCCGCCCGTGTTCACATTGTTCTTCTCCAAGGCATCCATCATCTCCGAGATCGTGACACCCGCGGCATTGAGGCGGTCGGGAGAGAACGCTATTTCATACTGTTTGATGCTTCCGCCCATGGAGTTGACCTCCACCACGCCGGGAATCATCGAGAGCTGCCGGCGCACCGTCCAGTCCTGGATCGTGCGCAGCTCCTGGGGCGTATATAAAGAGGTGTCGGCCTCGAGACTGTAGAGATAAATCTCTCCGAGGCCTGTCGTGATAGGTCCCATCTCCGGACTGCCCATGCCCTGCGGTATCTCTTCCTTCACCGCGCTGAGCTTCTCCTGCACGAGCTGGCGGGGCAGATAGGTCCCCATGTCGTCCTTGAAGATGACGGTGACGAGGGAGAGGCCGAAGCGCGAGACGCTGCGCACATCCTCCACACCCGGGAGGTTGGCCATCGCCATCTCGACGGGGTATGTGATAAACTGTTCTATATCCTCTGTAGAGAGGTTGGGTGACACGGTGATAACCTGCACCTGGTTGTTAGTAATGTCGGGAGTCGAGTCAACGCTGATCGTACGCATCGCCCAGATACCACCCGCGATGATGGCAACGACTAAGAAGCACACGACCAACCGATGACCGATTGAAAAATCGACTATCTTTTGAATCATGAGAAATAAAAAAAATAATAGGGTAAGGAGAATCATCGAACGGTCCGACGATTCATAAAAGATTGGTAAATAAGGAATATCAGCAGACTGGAGGCGCGCGCAGACCACGACACAGCCTCACCTGCGAACTATATAAGGTTGAAGGATGTTTCGGTATGGAATTGCCAGGAGCTACCATTGCCCATGAAACGGCAAAGATATCGGCCGGGAGAAATGAGAAGAAGCAATGAAAGCCATGAAGCTGATGGTCGGCCATATCCACAGGCACGAGCTTCACGATGGTTGCCGGCATGAAACGCTGGGTGTGATCTACGTTCTCGTCCTGCGCTTCGTGTTCGTCCTGTCCATTCCCGGTCCCGGCCTCACAGGTCTCCTGTAAGGCAATGTACATCTGCTCACCATGATGATGGTGATGGATGTTCACGGCTACCAACGTCATAATGACAGCCAGGCCGAGCATGAATATGGACAGTCTTTTCTTCATTAAATCAACTACCAGTCACGTTAGATGATGGTTACGGCTACAAAGTTAACCAATAGTTATGTACTTACCAAACTTTTCGCTTAAAAATTTTGTATTAATTACAAATATCTCTATTGAACAGGGTACGGCCCTGCAAACATCCGCGCAACAATCTGCCAAATACGTGCGAACTGAAGGGTTTCTAAGCAATGTACTAAATGTCAAGATTTATTTTTTTCAACCCCCGCTGAGAATCGATTCTTTTCAAGCGGACACATCGTTAGTCGAAAATAACGCGATGACAAAGAGAGTTGGTAAACAATTATCAATCAGCCACTTATCTCGTTTTCACTTTCATAAGGTCTTTCCCTTCGTGCCAAATGACTGACCTAACTACGGTTAGGTCGTGTACCTAACGCTGTTAGGTCACTGGCATTTAACGGTTAAGTAACCTTCATAACAGTTAAAGGTCAGTGACATAACCGTAGAAAGGTCGACTTCCTAACCTTCTTTCTCACCCTAAAAAACTGTTTTTCGCCTTCCTGACTACCTTTTCGCGTTCTCTTTCGTACATTTCCATTGTCCTGACTTTTTACTTTTTGTAAAGAAAAGTACAGATCAGCCACTGATATCCGCACTTGTTATACCGATTTTTACTACTATTCTACATCCCGAAACAGAAGCTAACCAGGCTTTATCTCAGTTTTGCAGGTTTTACTTCAGATTCTCAAGGAAAGGCAATAAAAACTTATAAAGCCTAAATAAAACCTCCCATAAAAGACAATTCTGTCAAAAGAAGCACTTTTCCCTATTGGCAGAAAGAGCAATGAATTGATTATTGAATGAAAAATAGTACAAAAACAATTGGCAATTTACTTGCAAGATATAAAACAATTAATTAACTTTGCCAACGAAAATTAGAGAACTATTAGTAAATCAGCCTGTCACTCATGTACATGATAAAGGCTGTACGACTAAGACTCTAAACTTAAAAATTATAATCTATATTACTTATTATTATCTGCTAATTATGAGTAAGAGCTTTTATCAAGTAAAACTGTTGGCCTTGTGCTCAACGCTCTTCGTGGGGGGGTATCGTTTGCTATACCTTCCATGGCAAGTGTCGTGAATGTTGACCAGCAGACTGGCCAATGTACAGGAGTAGTTAAGGATGCTTCCGGTGAACCGCTCATCGGAGCAACCGTAGTGGTGAAAGGACAAAGAGGAGGAACGATCACCGACATTGATGGCCGCTTCGTCCTTTCAGGTGTAAAGAAAGGGAGTGTGCTCCACATCACTTCCATTGGATTCGCCGACAAGGATGTAGTATGGAATGACGCGCCCCTGTCCGTGGTGATGGCTGTAGACGAGAAATCGCTGAACGAGGTCGTTGTCGTGGGCTTCGGTACGCAGAAGAAGGTGAACCTCACGGGAGCCGTGGCTACGATCGGAGCCAAGGATCTCGTCTCGCGTCCTGTCAATTCGGTGACCGATGCCATGCAGGGCATGATCCCCGGCATGAACTTCTCTATCGGTAGTGGCGGTGGAGCACTGAACTCCAACACGCGCTACAACATCCGCGGTACGGGAACCATCGGCGCCGGTTCTTCGGTGACACCGCTTGTGCTCATCGACGGCATGGAGGGCGACCTTGAGTCGGTCAACCCGCAGGACATCGACAACATCTCCGTGCTGAAGGATGCTGCCTCGTCAGCCATCTACGGTTCGCGCGCTGCCGGTGGCGTCATCCTCGTCACAACCAAGAGCGGTAAGGCCGGGAAGACCACCGTCAACTACAACAACAACTTCCGCTTCAACTCGCCGGAGAACATGCCTCATCAACTCGACTCCTACCGCTGGGCACTCTACATGAACGCCGCCAGCATCAATGCTGGTTCGGGCACGTGGTTCAGTGAGAACAAGTTAGAGCAGATTAAAAAAGCACAGAGCGACCCGACGATGCAGACCATGTTTGCCAACCCACAAGGCCGCTGGGAGATTTGGGATGCCAATGACCTGTTGCCTATCGCCAACCGTGACTGGCTGCGCACCACCTTTGGCAACGGCTTCTCGCAGGAGCACAACGTCAGTGTCAATGGTGGCAATGAGCGCTTGCGCTACTATTTCTCGGGCAACTTTCTGCAGCGCGACGGTCTGCTCAAATATGGCACCGACAAGCGCAACCGCTACACCGTCACCTCCAAAGTGGACGCGCAGATCACCAGCTGGGCCAAGTTGTCGTACAACATGCGCTTCGCACGCACCGACTACGAGCAGCCTACTATGATGGACGGACTCTACTACCACAACATGTGCCGTTACTGGCCGATCATCCCGATGTATGACCCTGATGGTCATTTCGTGGTGACAGGCTCCAACCCCGGCGACCTGGTCAATGGTGGTGTCACAAACGACCAGACGGATGTCAACTCCCATCAGCTTGTGCTGCAGCTCACGCCCATCAAAGGTCTTGTCATCAATGCCGAGCTGAACTACAGTATCACCAACTACAACCAGCATGTAGACTGGCAGACGACCTACGGATATGACACCAACAACGTGCCTTTCGTGTTCAACAACTCCAACAACGCCGTCAAGGAATACGCCAAAAAGAACAACTACTTCAACCCAAACATCTGGGCCGAATATAGCTTCACGCTCTTCAATGATCACAACTTCAAGATCATGGGCGGTTATCAGAGTGAGGAGATGCGCCAGCGCTGGTTCCAGGGACAGCAGTTCGGCATCATTGCCAACCTGCCTACGCTCCACACCACGGCATTGAAGCCTACCGTGGACGGCAAGAATGACGAGTGGGCCACCATGGGTGTGTTCGGACGTCTGAACTACGACTACCAGGGCAAGTACCTCGTTGAGGGCAGTCTGCGCTACGACGGCAGCTCACGCTTCCTGCGCGACAACCGTTGGGTGTGGTCACCTTCTTTCTCCTTGGGTTGGAACATTGCCCGCGAGAGTTTCTGGAAGCCTATTGAGCAATACGTGAACTTGCTCAAGTTCCGTTTCTCCTGGGGTAAACTCGGCAACCAGAACACCGACAGCTGGTACCCCTTCTACTCTACGATGGGCTACAGCAACCAGAAAGGTGAATGGCTCGTCAATGGTACGAAGCCGAATATAGCAAGCATGCCCGCCCTTGTTTCTTCCACCCTTACGTGGGAAAAGAACCGCACCACCAACTTCGGTATCGACTGGGGAGCCTTCAACAACCGTCTGACCGGTACGCTGGAACTCTTCTCCCGCAAGACCTACGATATGGTAGGCCCCGCCCCTGAGCTTCCAGCCATTCTCGGCACCTCGGCTCCTAAGGTGAACAACCTCGACATGACCTCCCGCGGCTTCGACCTGCAGATCAGCTGGCGCGACCGCATCAAGGACTTCGACTACGGCGTGAGCCTCACCATGACCGACAGCCGGATCAAGATTGACAAGTATCCCAACCCCTCCAAGACCATCAGCCAGACCTACTACCAGGGCGCATACCTTGGCGACATCTGGGGCTATACGACCGTGGGCATCGCCAAGACCGATGAGGAGATGGCAGACCACTTGAAGAAGGCTGACCAAAGTGCGCTCGGCTCCAACTGGGCTGCCGGCGACATCATGTACGCTGACCTCGACGGTGACGGAAAGGTCAACGGAGGAGAGGGTACGGCCGACAAGCCGGGCGACAAGAGAATCATCGGCAACTCTACCCCGCGCTACAACTTCGGCCTCAACCTCACGGCGGCCTGGAAAGGCTTCGACCTGAAGGTGTTCTTCCAAGGCACGCTCAAGCGCGACTACGCGCCGGGTTCGGGCGATGCCGTGTTCTGGGGAGCCAGTGGCATCAGCAAGTGGCAGGCTACCGGTTTCGAGCAGCACCTCGACTACTTCCGCGACGATCCTAAAGACCCGCTCGGCCTGAACCTCGACAGCTACTATCCCCGTGCCAATTGGAACGGTGGACGAAACAACCAGGTGCAGACGAAGTACCTGCAGAATGCCGCTTACTGCCGACTGAAGAACCTCACCATCGGCTATACCATCCCGCAGAACATCACCCGCCGTTTCTATGTGCAGAACCTGCGCGTGTTCTTCTCGGCCGAGAACCTCTTCACCATCACGAGCTTCACCAAGCTCGGTGACCCGGAGATTATCGATGCCAATAATCCTTGGGGATTCTCCAAGACCTACCCGCTGACCAAGAACTTCGCCTTTGGTCTCAGCGTGACACTCTGACATTGATTCATTCACTTGTTTAAATTAGAGACTATTATGAAAACATCTTTCAAATATATGGCTTTAGGTCTGGGCTTGCTGACGATGGCTTCCTGCAACGACTTCTTAGACCGGGAGCCGAAGTCGGACATCACTCCGCAGGCTTACTTCACCTCAGAGGCAGACTTGGCCGCATACACCATCAACCAATATACCTTCAGAAGTATCGATAACGGAAGTTACGGTATCGGTCCTTTCGGTGATGACAACGGCACCGACAAACAGGCTGCCATGAGTGCCTCGTCGTTCTGGGCTCCCGGTACGTGGCTCGTGGGACAGGATGCCCCTCAGGGCAACGATAGCTGGGGCAAGCCTTGGAACTTCTCACGCATTCGCCAGATCAACTACTTCTTTGACCAGGTGATGCCGAAGTACAACGCCGGACAGATTGCCGGTAACACGACGAACATCCGACATTATATCGGTGAGGCTTACGTCATCCGTGCCTACGACTACTTCACCGTGCTCAAGACCATTGGTGACGCGCCCATCGTCACGACGGCCCTGCCCGACGACAAGTCCACTTTGATTGAGGCTTCCAAACGCGAGCCGAGCAACAAGGTGGCACGCTATATCCTCGCTACCCTCGACACGGCGCTTACCTATCTCTCCGAGACCGGCCCCGGCGGCAAGAACCGTGTGACCAAGGACGTTGCCTACCTGCTTCGTTCGCGCGTGGCACTCTACGAGGGTACCTGGCTCAAGCACCACAAGGGGACGGCCTTCGTGCCTGGTGGCCCCGGATGGCCCGGAAAGGCAGAGGACGTGCAAGGATTCAACATCGACTCAGAGATCAACTTCTTCCTCACCGAGTGCATGAAGTCGGCAAAGGTCGTTGGCGACAAGCTCGTGGGTAACCTTGTGGAGAACACCGATACCAAGGAAGGCTTCGACAAGACGCTGAAAGAGCAGAACCCCTACTACGGTATGTTCTGCAACCCTGACATGAACAAGTACAGCGAGGTGCTGATGTGGCGCAGCTACAACTTATCCGAGAATATAACGCACAACATCCAGATGCAGCTCATCCGTAACGGTGGCGGCAGCGGCTGGACGCGAGGCCTCGTCAACTCGTTCCTCATGCGCAACGGTCTGCCGATCTATGCACAAGGTTCCGGTTACAATCCTGATTGGGAGAAGGAAGGTGTGAAAGCAACGTTGCAGGATCGTGACTCCCGTATTCAGCAGTTCACTAAGAAGGACGGCGACGTGGAGTTCTATACCTATGCCGGCGAGGAGTCGTACTGGAATCCAATTTGGATGGTAGAAGGTTCCACCGAGACCAAGAATGTGACGGGATTTGCGCTGAAGAAGGGAAAATACTATGACCCGAACATGGAGGCGCTCCATTATAAAGGTACCACGGGAAGTCTCGTCTTCCGTGGCACGGAGGCCCTGCTCAACTATATGGAGGCCAGCTATGAGGCGACGGGTAAGATCGACGCTACGGCCGACCAGTACTGGCGTGCCCTGCGCACCCGTGCCAAGGTGGATCCCGACTATACCAAGACCATTGCTGCCACCAACATGCAGGAGGAGGCCAAATGGGACTGGGGGGCCTACTCGCACGGACAGCTTGTCGATGCTACGCTCTACAACATCCGTCGTGAGCGCCGCGACGAGTTCATCGGTGAAGGCTTCCGCTGGGACGACCTGCGCCGCTGGCGGGCCTTGGACCAGGTCAATGGCTACCAGATTGAAGGTCTTCGCTTCTGGGGCTCCATCTATGAAAATAGTTTGTTTGACGATAAAGGTAATAATGCTGTTATCGTAGATGTAGATGGTGGTAAGGGTAATATGTCGAGCAGAGAAATCAGTGGCGACTATATTCATCCGTACCAGATAAGCAAGAAGAACAACAATGTGTTCGACGGTTACCACTTTACGCCGGCTCACTATCTGAACCCCATTCCGCAGGCTGTGTTCCGCCAGACCGCTACTGGTGACCAGACAGATCTGAAGACATCCAATGTCTATCAGAACCCCGGATGGCCGATGGTAGCAGGACAGGGACCTACGGACGTTAAGTAACGTGATCAGTCTTGCTTCTATACATTGAGGCGGTAATTCTGCCGCCTCAAGAATCTTGCTAATTCACTTAACACCAAAGATAATCATTAATTAGATATAATCATGAGTAGGTGATGTAGAGTGGCGCATACCCAGTGCGGGGAAGGGCTTCATGCCCTTCCCCGCACTGACACGTTCCGACTTCGCCACTTTTTTGTTGAGATCCAATGCTGCCCTTGATTATCAGACTTTTCACGCAGAGCCGCAGAGCTTATCGAGTCGCAGAGATGATACGTATGAGAGACTGAGCTCGCTGAGAGGCCTTTGCTCTTTAGAGGAGAGAGCAGAGAGACCTTCGGTCTATGTAAAGAGTATGAGGAGATATAGAGTATGTGGATATATAGAGTATGTGGATATATAGAGTATGTGAAGATATACAGCAAGAATAGTGATGGTTCATCTCTGTGAACTCCTCCCAAGACCGAAGGTCTCTCTGCGTTCTCTAATTCTCGGAGGCAATCACTCTGCGACTCGATAAACTCCGCGGCTCTGCGAGAAAAATCTATACGTCTATGCGAGAATCGGCAGCTTTAGCTATCTTTTATGCACCTATGTGTACTCTACACTTGCTAAAATTGAGTATAAAACCTACAAAAGAGGGGAAAACACCAGACAACGCCACTGCCCCTTGCCTTTCTGAGCTTTAAGACACAATCTCAACGTTTTTGCTTTGTCAACAAGCAAGGGTATATCTTCCTCATAGAAACCAGAGATGATGAAGCAGGCATTCGCGGCCATCTTGCTACGCATAGTCTCCATATCGTTCAGAAGGATATTGCGGTTAATGTTGGCAAGCACGATGTCAAACGTCTCTTCAAGGGGCCGGATAACGGAGGCATCACCAAGCAACGCCCGGACGTTCTTAACATCGTTTATCTCCGCATTGTGCATCGTGTTTCGAACACTCCATTCATCAATATCGTAACCTACCACTTCCTTGGCACCCAACTTAGAGGCCGCCAAGCCAAGAATGCCCGTGCCACAGCCGCAATCGAGTACCCGCTTGCCCGACAAGGTTCCGCCATTGGCCTCAGCCATCGACAGCAGCGTGGAGACGATCATCTGAGTAGTCTCATGCGTCCCTGTGCCAAAGGCCAATTTTGCGTCAATCTTGATAAGTTGTTTAGGGGTTGGACTTTGGGAAGCTGAGTCTTGAGAGCCGTTGGCATCCACAATGAGCAGTTTGCCATCAATATCGATGGGATCAAAGCCATTGTCCTCCCACGTCTTGTTCCAGTCTTTATTCTCAGCCTCAACGATGGAGTAAGAGATCGTTGTGTCTTGCAAGGGGAACTCGGCTATCTGCTGCTCGAGGATGCCTTTATTGAAGAGCGCTTTCTGGACATATCCCTTCAAGCCTTCGGCCGTTTCTTCAAACGACTCGAAGCCCGCCTCTGCCGCGGCATCTGCCAAAAGGTCACGGGCCGTCTGTAGCAAGTTGGCAGAACAGGCTATCGTAAACTGTGCTTCTAAATATTCCATCAGTATAAGCTTTTAATAAAACCGTAATAATTGAAAACGTAATATAAATATCAGTGCAAAATTAAAAAAAATAGGGGAAAACCTACCGTCCATTAGGGTTTTTCCGTAAATTTGCAAGAGAATAGGCACTAATTTTGTAGCGTGAATGATAGAAATATAAATTAAAACGTAAAGATATGAAAAAGTTATTGATGCTATTAGTTCTTGCTGGCTCGATGCCGCTGGCATCGATGGCGCAGGACGACGTTTACTTCTCTCCGAGTAAGGACACAGAGGCTCCTAAGACCGAGAAGCCTGCCTATTATTCGGGAAGCAAGCGCAATGTCGACGAATACAACCGCTACGGCAAGCTGAACAGTTACTACCAGAAGATTGGTACCGACTCCTTAGGCAATGACATCATTACCTTCCAGCCGGGGTATGGCTATCGGGGCGACTCAGACTATACGGATACGGCTTATGTCTATCCGGGCAGCGCTAAGTTCAGCAACGATGACGACTACACGTACACGCGCCGCATGTCACGCTGGGACGGCTTCTATGATCCTTGGTTCTACGACTACTATGGTCCTTACGGATGGTACAGTCCTTGGTACTATGGCAGTTGGTACGGGGGCTGGTATGATCCCTGGTATTATGGCTATGCCGGCTGGTATGATCCCTGGTATTATGGCTACTACGGCTGGGGCTGGCCGTACAGGTACGGATGGTACGGCTGGAATTATCCTTACTGGGGCGGCGGCGTTGTCGTCAACCGCGGTGGAATGAACTCTGGCGGCTATACCGGTCAGCGCACATGGACTTCAGGGCGTACTTATGGCAATGCCTCGACCGGGACGGGCAACCGCTCGTTCGGCAGCTACACATCACGCAGTGCCGGCAACCGCTCGTTCGGCTCCCGCACTGTTCAACCCACCCGAACTTATAACTATAACAACAACTCCTACGGTACCCGCTCTGTGGGCGGCTTCGGCAGCATGAGTGGTGGAAGCACCGGTGGATTCTCCGGTGGCGGCAGCTTTGGCGGCGGTCGCTCCGGTGGCAGTTTCGGTGGCGGCGGCGGTCACTTCGGTAACGGCAGACGTTAAACTTCCATTCGCAGTTTGCGGTCTCATACGGCCGCAAACACGCTCGAAACAAACAAATAAGAACTTTTTATTACGAATCAATTATGAAATCGAAATATTTTCTTTTGCTCCTTGCCTTAGGCATGGTTTCAATGCCTATGGCAGCTCAAGAGACTTATCAGGATACGAAGCTCATGGAGAATGAGCTGAACGGTACTGCCCGCTACGTTGGTATGGGTGGTGCTATGGAGGCATTGGGTGCTGATCTGTCAACGATGCAGTCGAACCCTGCCGGTATCGGCCTTTTCCGCAAGTCGCAGTTAGCCATTTCCGGAGGACTGATCTCGCAGTCGGGTGACAATTCGAAAAAGAACTGGGGACTGAACTTCAAAGGTGACGCTACCAACGCCAGCTTCGACCAGGCCGGGTTCGTGTGGGCTAATAGAACAGGACGCAACTCCTGGCTCAATGTAGGTTTCAACTTTCACAAGAGCCGCAACTTTGATCAGATTCTTTCGACAGCCAACAAGCTGAACAGTGCCTCGCTCAACAAAAACACGGCTGCTAAATATGCAAACGGATTAAGTGACAAGAACAGTATAGCATGGAACGCTGTGGATGATGCCTATGCACACTTCCTCGTGGGCAACGACGGCAAGATGCAATATTATAATGCCACTTCATTCCTGTTCGGCCAATATCAGAAAGGGTATATCGGCGAGTACGACTTCAATATCAGTGGCAACATCAACAACCGGGTATTCTTGGGTGCCACGTTTGGATTGCACGATGTCAACTATCGTAGCAACAAGATCTATACAGAGGATGATGCCACGGGAGCACTCAGCGACAACTATGAGATGCTGAAGATCGACGGTACTGGCTTCGATATAAAGTTCGGTGCTATCTTCCGCCCCGTTGAGGACTCGCCTTTCCGTATCGGTGTGTATGTCAACACCCCGGTATTCTACGACCTGACGATGCGCAACGCCTACGATCTGACGTGGTATCCGGCAGCAAGTCCAAATAACAACACTGATAAGGGCAACATGTTTAATGGCAACATGTCTGACTACGACTTCAAAGTCTACACGCCCTGGAAGTTCGGTGTAAGTCTCGGACATACCATCGGCGACTACCTGGCAATGGGTCTGACCTATGAATATCAGAAGTATGGAGCTATTGACAACCGTATCAACGATGGCGACTCTTACTATGATTATTGGACAGACAGCTACTATTCCGACAGCAACAGTGATGAAGCCATGAACAAAGACACGGAACTGAACTTGAAGAGTGTGCATCTGTTGAAGGTCGGCCTCGAGTACAAACCTGTACAGAACTTCGCCATCCGTTTGGGTTACAACTACATGTCGCCGCAGTTTAACGACAATGCTTACCGTGACGCTACCTTACAGTCGCCGGGTGTAGGTTATGCGACGTCAGCTGACTATACCAACTGGAAAGCCACAAACCGTTTCACTTTCGGACTGGGGTATTCCTATGGCAACTTCTTTGCTGATGTCGCCTACCAGTTCAGTAAGACCAATGGTGAATTCTATCCGTTCATGAGTTATTATCAGAATTCGGATCATTCTCCATCAGAATATGACAATGTCGCTGATGCGACGAAAGTGAGCTTCAACCGTCATCAGCTGCTCTTCACCCTTGGTTACAGGTTCTGATTATCAATAAACTCAATACGTTGCTGCCCTGAAGGTTCTAATCTGATTTTGGAACCTTCGGGGCAGTATTGTTCAAAGAATAAATATGTCCAACCATTTCAATGATACCATTACCGCGCTCGCTACACCGGCCGGTGGGGCGATAGCCGTGATACGACTGAGTGGCAACCATGCCATAGAGATTGCGCAAAGCATATTCTCGCGCGATCTCTCTCAGGCTAAGGGAGGCACACTCCATTATGGCGAGGTGAAAGATGAGCAAGGCGCTACCGTGGACGACGTGGTAGTCTCCGTCTATAAGGCCCCGCACAGTTACACCGGTGAGGACAGTGTCGAGATCTCCTGTCATGGCTCACGGTATATCATCCAGCGTATCCTCGTCCTTCTACAGGCTCACGGAGCTCGTCAGGCGGAGCCAGGCGAGTATACCAAGCGCGCGTTCCTCAACGGCAAGATGGATCTCTCGCAGGCGGAGGCGGTGGCAGACCTCATTGCCTCAACCAATGCGGCACAACACCGGCTCGCCATGAGTCAGCTCAAGGGCGGGTTCAGCAAGGAGCTCGCCACGCTGCGAGAGCGCCTGCTGAAGATGACCTCTCTGCTCGAACTGGAGCTCGACTTCTCCGACCATGAGGACCTTGAGTTTGCCGACCGCTCCGAGCTCAACGCGCTGGCCCGAGAGATAGACGACCGTATCGTCTCCCTGGCGAAGAGTTTCCAGGCGGGAAAGGTGCTGAAGGCGGGCATACCCGTAGCGATCGTTGGCAAGACCAATGTGGGGAAGTCGACACTCCTCAATGCGCTCTTAGGGGAGGAGCGTGCCATCGTCTCAGACATCGATGGTACGACGCGTGACACCATCGAGGACACGACGACCCTCGATGGAATCCTCTTCCGGTTCATCGATACAGCTGGCTTGCGGAAGACGACAGACAAGATAGAGAATATCGGCATAGCGCGTGCGCTGAGTGCCGCCGAGAAAGCCTATGTCGTGATGTGGGTCATCGACAGGCAGCCGACAGAGGAAGAGATCAACAACATGCAGGCGTTGTCTGCCGGCAAGCATCTCTTTGCCGTATTCAACAAAGCCGACCTGCCCCATGAATCACCAGTCCTGCCTTCCGACATCCCGTGTCTGGAGATCAGCGCCAAGGACGGACATGGAGTGGCAGCGTTGGAGAAAGCGATCAGCACCGGTCTCGACCTTCCCGAACTGTCGTCCGAGGATGTCATCGTGACCAATGCCCGGCATCATGCCGACCTCATGCATGCCCATGAGGATCTCCAGCGTGTCGTAACGGGGCTGGCAGCCGGCCTCTCTTCCGACCTCCTTGCCGAAGATCTCCGCCTGGTCATCGATGACCTTGCCGACATCACGGGCCAGGACCGTATCACGCCGCAAGAGACCCTTAACAACATCTTCTCGCACTTCTGCATCGGAAAATAGCAACAAATAAGCACAGCTGGTAAGTTGCTATCTCTATTCCTTGCAGCATACTGTTATAAATCTCGTTGCTCATGCTTTAATAACTTTAATAAGGTGCGTATGGAATCACATTTCCTGACTTTGACACTTTAATATTGAGCCCCAATGCTGTCCGTGATTATCAGACTTTTCACGCAGAGCCGCAGAGCTTATTGAGCCGCAGAGATGATACGTGTGAGAGGCTGAGATCGCTGAGAGGCCTTCGGCCTTATAAGGAGAAAGCAGAGAGACCTTCGGTCTATGTGGAGACGTGGCTCGGTTATCTCAGCGCTCTTTATGGTTGAATTTATCATCAGAATTCCCATATATTTCGTACCTTTGCCAAAAGAAGTGAAATAAAGAAGAAATGAACAGGAATCAACAGATCATCCGCACGAGTGTGGTGGGCATCTCCGCCAACCTCTTCCTTGCCGCCTTCAAAGCGGTGGCAGGATGGGTGGCAGGGTCTGTGGCTATCGTCATGGACGCCATCAACAACCTGAGCGATGCGCTCTCGTCGGTCATCACTATTGTGGGCACCAAATTGTCGGAAAGGCCTGCCGACCGCAATCATCCCTTTGGTTATGGCCGCGTGGAGTATTTCAGCGCCATCATCATCTCTGTTATCGTGCTCTCTACGGGTATCCTCTCGTTGGTGGAGAGCGTGAAGAAGATCTTTCATCCCACCCAGCCGACTTATACCGCAATTACGCTGGTCATCATCATTGTGGCTATTGTCGTTAAGATTGTCTTGGGCTGGTATGTCAAGAAACAGGGTGTGAAGTTGCAGAGCAATGCCTTGGAGGCCAGTGGCGCCGATGCCACTTTTGATGCAGTGGTGACCCTCTCGACCCTCGTCTCCGCCGGCATCATGCTTATCACGAACATCAACCTAGACGGCATTCTCGGATCCATTATCTCGCTCGTCATCATTAAGGCGGGTATTGAAATGATTGGAGCGCCGGTGGGACAGCTCCTCGGAAAGAGCATATCAAGGGACATGATGCACAACATCATGCAGGACGTGAAGCAGTTTGCCGGAGTGCTCGGTGTCTATGATGTCATCCTCAATTACTATGGTCCCAACGCCATCATCGGTTCGCTCCACGTCAGCGTGCCGGAGTCGATGACGGCCAGGCGCATCCATGGCCTTACACGGTCCATCACCAAACTGCTCTACGACAAGTACCATATCATTGTCACAGTGGGCATCTATGCCGTAAGTGACCATGGCAAGGATGGTGAGCTGCAAAAAGGCGTTATGAATTTCCTGAAGAGCTATCCACATATTGAGCAGGTGCATGGCTACTTCCATCTTGAGGAGAAACACACCATCACCTTCGACGTAGTGCCCGACGATACCATCCATGACGACAACGCTTTCCATTTCCAGCTCTTGCAGGCTATCCGCAAGGTCTATCCCGAATATATTTTCGACATATACATCGACCATATCTACTGTAAGTAAGCCCTGATTCTTATCGTTGAGGATGAGGCCACGCCCATACTCTTCCTCGCTGACAAGGATGTCGTGGAGGGCCAGCAAGGGGCATCGCTCGGCAATCGATTATATGTTGTGGCAACTGTTTTCTTTGAAAAGATATTTGATGATAGAATACTTGGACCAAGGTTAATAAATAACAAAAATGTGTTCAGACGGACAATAAAAAAGAGAATTACTTAAGTGTAACTCTCTGATTCTTAATGCGCTTCAAGATGGACTTGAACCAACGACCCCCTGATTAACAGTGCTAAAAGGCGATATTTAACAAATATCATAGGATATTATTCGATTGATAATCAGATAGTTTCTGAAAATATGATATTCTATGATAGGGTATAAAACTCAATAAATAAGAAACTCTATGTACACCACATGTACACGGATATAAGGCTTTTTTAGGGTACTTATTGTAAATGTTTTTCTCACAAATCGCCTATTTTAACATTTTAACTATAATTCTACGGATAATCAGGGTGTTTATGCTGACTTTGCAACCTAAACCAACGACAGTACAAAATGAAGACAGCAACCGCAAATACAAAACAATCGGTATTGTTCAACAACCATGTTGGAGATTGCTATCTCGCACTCGCCTTAGACAAGCGCAACCCGACACGTTCGGTCAACTCCGAGTATCCTCTCTGCATGCGTTTCACTGTCAATGGCGAGCGATACTACTATAATCTCGGCGAGTCGTTTACGGAGCAGGAGATAGCCGTGATTGCTGTGGCGACAGGAAAGGGAGAGAGAAAAAATGGTATTGAAACCAACTATGAGAAGCAAACTCGTCTGCGCAATGTGTTTCAACACTATGTCGACTTTGTGATTCAGCTTAATGCCAATGCTCTTGGACAAGTATGCTGCCAAACCAAAGCTGGGTAAACGGGTCTTTCCTTATATTCTTGATGCCATTAAAGACGATGACTCTTCCGAGATGAAGAAACGGGTGCATCAGGAGAATCGAAATATTCGTGACCGTCTTGAAAAGGTTTGTCAAAGCCTTGGATGGACCACACATCTGACGAGCACGTATGCCCGCCATTCCTTTGCGACCAACCTCAACGAGCAGGAGGTCCCACGCTCCTATATCAGTGATGCCATGGGACATAGCCTTGGCAACCAGGGGTAGGTTACGCAAAGATACATATCGCCATATTCTTTGGAGAAGCGCATGCGCTATAATGCCTTGCTGCTCCGTAAGGATGAGGAAACGTTGCTGGCATCAGATAGTCCTGTAGCCCCAGCGTCCGTTGGGACAAACGTGCCTCTGTCAACCAAAGGCAAACTTCTGCAGAAATTCGAGTCGTTCTCTGAGGAAGATCTCAAGGAGGCATTGATTGCATTGAAGAAAAAAGAATTGCAGCGATTGGAGGATGACGACTTCTGAGCATAAATCTGCCGATTGTTTGGGTGAATGAAAATAAATGGGTAAATTTGAGACGACAATTCCGTCTTATGACAAATATGAACAACAAATACTTGGACATTTTCATCCATCTATGGAATCATGCGGAGAACGAGATCGTAGAGTTCAAGAAAGCAGAGCATTCCTTTGATATTGACGAGCTCGGCAAATACTTCTCCGCTCTCAGCAACGAGGCCAATCTGCGTGAACGTGAATGTGGCTGGATTGTCTTTGGCGTATGGGATAAACAGCATAAGATCGTAGGAACTTCGTTCAAAGAGGGAGAGGTGGCCGTGAATAAGTTGAAACAGGATATGTCACAGCATACTACAGATAATCTTATCTTCCGTGACATCGTTCCTATAGAAGTAGAGGGCAAGCGTATTTTGTTGTTCCAAGTTCCTGCCTCGCCACGTAATATCGTCATGCACTGGAAAGGTATTGCATATGGTCGTGATGGAGAGAGCCTGAAACCGCTCAACCAAGCCAAACAGGACGCCATACGCCAACAGCCACCTTTACCCGATTGGTCAGCAGGACTGGTTCCCAACGCAACTGTGGAGGACCTTGATGAGTTGGCTTTGGCAAAAGCAAGGATAGAGTTCAAAAAAGTCCATTCGTCTAACATCTCAGCAAGCGAGGTGGATGCTTGGAGTGACAAAGATTTTCTTAGTCATAGCATGATGATGCGTGACGGACAACTCACCCGTGCTGCCATCCTGCTTCTTGGCAAACCTATGTCAATACAAAAGATCTATCCTGCGGTGGCTCAGATAACATGGACTTTGGAGGACAAGGACAGAAATGTTATAGACTATGAACACTTCACGATACCTTTTATATTGACTGTCGATAAGGTACTGGCTAAGATACGAAATATGACCATGCGAGAGCTGCCCGGCGGTACGCTCTTTCCCGATACCATGAAGCAGTATGACGAGTATACTATCCGCGAGGTGATGCATAATGCCATTGCCCATCAGGACTATACCCTCCAACAACGCATAGTCTTTGTGGAGAGCCCTGACCAACTCTATTATGGCAATGGCGGCTCATTCATCCCTGGAACAGTGGAGAATGCGCTTGAGCATCGTGGGCCGCAACTCCATTACCGCAACGAGTGCCTCTGCCGTGGTATGGTCAACTTCAATATGATAGACACCGTAGGTCGTGGCATTCGTAAGATATACACGGAGCAGCGCAATCGCTTCTTTCCCATGCCCGACTACGATATCGACAACGAGCACCGCACCGTAGGCGTAACTATCTATGGCAAGATGATAGACGAGAAGTACACAGAATTGCTAAAACATGACACATCGCTGACTTTGAAAGAATGCATTTGGCTTGATGCTGTACAGAAGCACCGTCCTCTTACGAAGGAGGCTACAAAATATCTTCAGGATAGGGAATTGGTTGAGGGTAAGTACCCTAACCTAACCATTTCCCTTTCTGTAGCAAAGTTGACTAACCAACTTGGGCACTATACAAAGGAGCATGGACTTGCAAAAGAGGCCATAATCAAGCTCGTGTTACAGCTTGCTCATAATGCTGGTAAAGAAGGTTTTAAGAGGCAGGATGCTTTCGAGACCTTGGAAACAGCTCTTCCTATAAGTAACAGCAAGGATAAGAAACTCCGATTTATAAGTAATCTGCTCGTGTCTTTAAATAAGGAAGGGTTGATAACTATGACTAAAGTAGGGAGACGGTGGGCTATAACCAAGTTAGGGGAAGACAAACTTAGATTGCAAATATAGCAGCGTAATGGCTTTTAGTCGAATTTCGACTAATTTAGTCGAAAACGATAGTAATTTAGTCGAAATTCGGTCGTAAATGGTGTTAGAATAGTCGAAAACGGTCTTCTTGGGGGCGTAACTCGGTCGTCGCCTGACGTTTAAATAAATACGCACCTGTTATGTGTATTGATAATCAAAGAGATGGCAAGACGACCGATGTAACGATTAAAAAAAAGAAGTTTTGCTTTGCTGCGTGTCTCAAAGCTCTCTCAAATCGATGAATTTCCTTTAGACCACTTACAGACCACATAGGAATTCTAAAATATCCTAATAAACAAGAAGTTACATGCGTACAATAGTGTCTAAAATATACGGTCAATGTATGAATATGTTCGTTAAAAATAAAAGAGCCAGATGTTTTATGCGCATAATCTTGTATTGAACATACATTATTTTCTGTGAATGTATGAGTGAGCTCGTTGGTTCGGACGAACAAAGGAAGAACTGCTGAGTCTGTTGCTTGGATAGAAATGGCCTGTCGGAAAGAGGACATAACATTCTATACGTACACAAATATAAAAAATGTCGTTTTATTTTTCGGTGAACAATATCTTTAGTGTATTTGCCGAAAAATAAAACCGCATTTATGGCTATAATTGGAAGAGAAAAGGAGATAGAGGAATTTAGGCATTTGTACGATAGCGGCAAAGCTGAGTTCGTGGCTATCTATGGACAATTGCGGAATTAAGGTTGTAATAAAAACATTGAAAATATATGAAAAGGGTTGTATTGCTTTCAACGATATGCCTCGTGGCGATAACATCGACCGCACAGAGCATTAGCGGGTGTGTGATTGACGAGCAAGCGCAGCCAAGTCGCCAGGGTCGTAGGGAGCCACTGGGTATTAGTTGTATGCAAATGATATGCGCACACTCTGGAAAGAAATATAATCAAGATTTCCTCTCTAATATTTGTCATGCCACAACCCAAGGAGTGTCTCTTCTTGGCATAAGGGATGCCGCCGTCAAACTCTTCCTCGGCTAACTTACGCATCTGCGTATCCTCATGTGTGTAGTAGGCTTGCGTACTCACACCATGCAGTCCACAAAGCAACGTGACGGCATATACCCTCATGTCGCTCTCGTGAAGCCTACTGACTACTTGGTGCCAGCTTTTTTAGGTCTATACCACACACATCCTTGCCGAATGCCACCATCTCCTCATAGAAGTCGGCACGCAGCTTCTCGCGCTTCAGCTCTCCTTTCTTAGACGTGCCACCTCCTCTTGAAGGGCTTTATAGTCATCAGAAGTGGCATCCTTACCATTTCTACTGCGATCCAACAGGGATTGGAGTCTCTCATTTTTCTTTTCCATCTTTTCATATTGAGGTGTCAACCGTATTTAAAAAAATACAGTCAATGAATGTCTATTATATGTTGTGGCAACTGTTTTCTTTGAAAAGATATTTGATGATAGAACACTTGGACCAAGGTTAATAAATAACAAAAATGTGTTCAGGCGGACAATAAAAAAAAGAGAGTTACAAAAGTGTAACTCTCTGATTCTTAAAGCGCTTCAAGATGGACTTGAACCAACGACCCCCTGATTAACAGTCAGGTGCTCTAACCAACTGAGCTATTGAAGCAAAATGTGGGATATCAGGTTTAG
>Ga0256404_1005511_pt1 | contig 22298 bp, 20 predicted proteins | sample RumenRJG_01DNA_FD_185990 | JGI IMG/M metagenome (GOLD analysis project Ga0256404, IMG submission 185990) | Bovine rumen microbial communities from Lethbridge, Alberta, Canada - RJG_01 | ecosystem: Host-associated > Mammals > Digestive system > Stomach > Rumen | place: Canada: Alberta | collected...
TCGTCCCTGTTGCCTCAGATTGTTACCTTTGTTCACCCATACGTAGCTCAAACCATAACCGGAAAGGATTAAGAAGAACGCCACCGGATGGCATGCATTAGCGATGATATTCACCAATGGACGCTCACCAATGTATAGCAGCGGTTGGCACAACCCATGATAGTCGGCTCCCACCCGATTGAAGAGATGATAAAAGATCATCATCAGGATCGCAATGCCTTTAATAATGTTGGTCTGTTGTTTTGTCATAATATGTTTTCTCCGCCAATCAACGTATGGCCAATTACAGAGATGCCGGATGGCAATTCTCCACCGTGTAATATTTTTTCTCCACCGGACGGGCGCGGACTGGCACGGACTTTATACCCGAAGTTGTGTCCGTGATGTCCATGTCGTCCGTGGCTTTTATTCTCCATCGAACGGGCACGGACTCACACAGACTTTAAATCTCGATGCTCTTGTCCGTGAACGTCTGTGTCGTCCGTGGCTTTTATTCTCCATCGGACGGGCACGGACTCACACAGACTTTAAATCTCGATGCTCTTGTCCGTGAACGTCCGATGGCGTTATCTCTCTGTGCTCTTGTCTGTGAAAGTCAGTGTCTTTTCAGAGGAAGCGGAGGAGGTTGATGAACGGAAGGAGGAGAGTCGTCTTCCACGACTCCGTGCGGCCCCAGATGGGATAGAGATGATAGCCGCGTGCCCGGTCAAGGAGCGTATGCAGAAAGGCGCGGTCGTAATACTGATGATCCCTGTAAGCGGAAAGGACCGACGAGACAAGCAGCGAGCGCATGCGACGACGATACAGTCGCTGGATGCCCTTACTCACGGGTGCCGACTCACAGTAACGGAAGATGTCGTTGACAATCTCTACCGTGCTCAGCAAGGTCTGACGATGTTTCGCAACATCCTTATTGCGCATCAGTGATGGATATGAGAACGAGCAGTTATAATGATATACTAAAATATCGGTGAACAGGATGCGATGAGCCAGGGGGTAGAGCATCATATTAAAATCTATATCCTCATTGATGAGACCTTTATGAAATTTAAGTCCTATTTGCCTTAAAAAGTCTGAAAGATAAATATTCATCCATACAGACGAAACCTTCATCCCATGCAGCATGATATATTCTCCCGTATAGACCTGATTATACGCAAAAGGCTGGTGGTCGGTAGGCCAGGAGCCATGCTCGTTGAACGCCTCTGCGAGGAAGAAGCAAAGTTCTGCCTTGCTGCGTTCCGCGACCTCCACGACCCGGCCGATGACATTCGTTTCAATGTAATCGTCTGAGTCGACAAACATCATATACTTGCCACGTGCAGCATCCATACCCGTATTGCGAGCCGCGCTAAGTCCTTGGTTCTCCTGCCCGATAACCTTGATATTCCCATACTGCCTGGCGAGTTCCGTACATAGCTCACCACTGCGATCGGTGGAGCCATCGTTGACAAGGATCACTTCGTAGCGTTCGGGTGCCAGATCCTGCTGCTCGAGGGAATGTACACACTTCCGCAGGAAAGGCTCTACATTATATACAGGAACAATGATTGATAACAGGATGTTTTGCATCAGCAATTCTTTTATTCGATTGTATCATGAAATTATTAACGTGTATCACGCACAGACACTTATTTTTTTATACGCCAGTCCTTCAGGTTCCTTGTTGTGCTGTCAAAGTTGATGGCAACTTTCGTTACAGGCAGTCCACTATGTGAGAAGGCCTCTGCATAGTCACGCAGGTCGATTTGGTGCATAGCCGCTTCTGCGGAGGCATCGAGCTTCAGCTCGATGATATACAGACAGCCAAATGCTTTCATCACAATGTCTACCCGCCCACGCGGTGTATGCACTTCTACGTCCGCCCAAGTGCCCAAAAGTCGGAAGATGATGCACAGCACCTGCTGGTAATGGCCTTCAAACTGAGTGTTGTCCGTATAAGGTATGGTGGCAAGGAAATTCTGGAGCAGATGCAGCAGCCGGTCTATATCGCCTTTATATAGAGCCTCGGCCATATCTCCAAGTGTCACATTGGCTTTGGCCGTGTCAGGTGTAATATAATAAGGTATAAACGACTGCATCAACCCTAATTCCACCTCACGGTTCGGGATGTCCAAAGTGTATATTCGGGAGAAATTGTTATACCCTTTGATGGTCAGATAGCCACTCTGGTAGAACAGTGGCGTAAGGCTTGACAATGTCTCCGTGGGTGCGTCAAAATCAGAACTCCGGGCCTTCATGCGCCCAATCTGCGACGGCATGACATGGAATTTATGCATCATCTCTATGAGATAGGTCGGAGTGCCGGAAGAGAACCAGAAGGCATCGATGTCCTTAGCCGAAAAAGCGTTGAGGAGACTGAAAGGGTTGAAGATATCGGGACTGGGCCAGGCAAAGTGATAGCCATCGTAATAATGTGTCAGATCGTCAATGGTCTTCTGTCGGCTCTCGCCTGTGGCTTGTGCAAGGCTGTCAACATCCTCAGACATCTGCGTCAGCAGTTCCTCCTTCGTGATACCGCATATCCCGGCATAATCAGGACGCATGCTGATGTTGACGATATTATTCAACTCAGAGAAGATGCTCAGCTGCGAGAACTTCGTGATGCCGGTGAGGAATACAAAACGGAGGTTGGGGTCGTTGAGTTTCAGAGGACTGTAGAAGTTACGCATAATCTGACGCAATTCTCCGAGTCTCTCTTTGTTGTGAACAACATCCAACAGAGGCGCGTCATATTCGTCGATAAGCACAACGACCGGTTTCCCGGTTGCCTTATGCGCAACATCTATCAAGTTGGACAGCCTGTTGTTTTCTCCGCTTGGAGAATTGACGATGTTCCATTTCTCCTCAATTTTAGCAAGCATAAAGTCAAGATAAGTAAGAAGCCGCTCTTTATCCACATGCTTTGCGCCACTGAGGTCGAAATGCAAGACGGGGTAGGAAATCCAGTCTTTTTCAAGATTATCTATAGCAAGTCCCTTGAAGAATTCCTTTCGTCCCTCGAAATAGCTTTCTAATGTAGAGGCAAGCAACGACTTGCCAAAACGACGCGGACGACTAAGGAAGAAGAACTTCCCGTCCTCGTGGGCCATCTTGTAGACATAGGCCGTCTTGTCAACATAGACATAGTTGTTATTTACTATCTCTGAGAAAGTCTGGATTCCTATCGGATAACGTTTTCTTACCATAACATCTATTTATTTTGATTCATCGCTCAGTCCCACTTACGATAGATCAGCCTGCCAGGTTTCTGCCTTGATATCTTTTATTATAACGTACATATCCATGCATCGATCGTACATTCCTTTGCGTTCTCCACGCCTTTGCGAGAGACCTTTTTCTCGCGGGATATTTTTTCTCGCCAAGCCGCAAAGGGCGCAAAGACCTGCATACCACTGCACTGACACCAACGCTACTCAACATCGAAACGGCTGGTTAAACCCTGATGGGGGACGGAAAACGTTAGAATACTAAATGTCTCTTTATCCAAGGATAGAGCCCAAGGGCTGCAAGGAGCGCGACAAACTTATCCTTTACCGTGATGTAAGGACAGGTGTTGATGTGGTTATAAATTTTCGTTTGAATTTATGTGGTACCACTTTTCATCAAATGGTGTTTCATAGAGTTTACTAAGAACACCAAGCCGTTCTAAAAGCTTCCTTAAACGCATATGCTTATCAAGACCAGTCTTCACCTTATAGCTTTTCCATGGTGTCAAAGCCAGATACTTGAAAAAATCTTGTTTGTAAGGATGACGACATTCTTTCGTCCAAGGCTTCGGGATAAAAGAGAAGTGTAACACGACTGGATCCTTTATAGCCTCTATCAATGCCTTTTCATACTTATAATAGTCAATCCTTATATCTGTAGGAGGAAACATGAAACTTGTCTGGACATTATATGTTAACGGAAGGTCCAGCTTGTTGTCATGGAAAGCAATATTAAGCACATCCTGATCATGAAATCTGATCCTTTCGGGATGATTGATGATAATATCCATGAAAGCATCTAAACTATGATGTTCACGCCAGTATTTCAAGTTAATAAGCAATACTCCGGCATTGAAGTATCCATAAGAAGGAGAATAACGCAACTGATTATACTTCAGTATGTCTTCAGCATCAGAATCCATGACTGCAGCGACAGCGTATTGTGTTATATCTGTATTCCATAATTTAGCCAATGGATGTCTTACAATTATATCACCATCAAGATAGAGAACCTTGTCTACATCTTCTGGCAAAATAGTAGTAAGAAACAATCTGTAGTAAGTAGCTTTAGACACATGAGTACCATAAATACCTATGCGTGGATACTTTTTCAGGACTTTTGGATCAAACACATGAAAATATAGCTTACAATGTTCCTGATCAATGACTTGAAGCAATAAGCTTCTATCATTTTGTGAAACACTTTCATCAATGACTACATGAAAGGAGATGTCTGTGTTAGGGTTGTTGAAGCTGACTGACTTCATCATTGTTCCCGACTGCATAATGAAATTATGATCAGTGCAACAGACAATGTGCATTACATTTTTCATTTTATTGATTGATTGTAGTTCTCAGATTCTTTTATCGCTATCTATCCCAATCTCTGACTTCGTGACCTCCCACACTTCGCGATATACTGTTCCACACCGTAGACGGGAACGATGACGCTAACAAAAGGGATGGTCATGGTTTTTGTTTATATTGATATTTGAACATTCCTGTAAATTCGGAGTCCTCAGAAGTAAAGTCATCAACTATTCTCCCGTTCTCACCTTCACGTACAGGCGAGTGAGACAGGCAAAGATGTGCAGGATGGCGGTTCTACTTGCTGATGTCTATTTCCCGCTGTATATACAAACGGACTTTGTTCTTTTGATAGAACTGCTGAGCCATTTGTTTATGACTGTACGCAAAATAAGGATAGCGCACATTACAGACATAAGCTCTACGGCACTCAAACTGCATCATATCATGATTCTGTTTGAAGATATCTATTGTAGTTTGAAGCTGTTCCTGAACGGCATGCTCAATCCAGCTGGCACGCTGATTCTTCAATTCTATGAAGATGATATTCTTTGGATTATGGAGCATGGCATCGCACCGATTTTCTGTTTCACCGTTAGCGCGCTTTATTTCTATCTTGTTGTCTACTGCAATAAAGTTAATGGCTACATTAGTTTTGTTGTTAACCACGGTGCCCCACTTTTCCTTTTCTGAGATATTTGTGTTTACATACGCAGGAGTCTTGGTACGCTCATCGCGATCGTCACAAATGCCAAAACACTTTTCCGCTATGCTTTTCTCATCCTTAAAAAAATCAACATTCTTCATGACGAACCTCCTCTTCGATATCAAGCAGACCATCAAAATGGTCGTTTGTTGCCATGAGTTGCTCATTTAAGGTGTTTGCATCTGTAGGCAGGCCTTCATAAGCATCCAATTTTAAAGCCCTGCCTTCCGCTATCTGATAGATCGCAAGTGAGGTTGGATTCACAAAGCTCTCTTTGGGTACGATTGCCGAAATGGATTGTTTTTCATTTCCTGTGCCTACCCATTCCACATCGGCATTTGCTACCTTGTCATATACTTGCTTGGCTTTAACGGCTAAAGTCAAATAATTAATAACGTATGGACTATGAGTGGTCAGCACCAAACGATTGTCTTCGCCACTATTTGTATCTGCCAACAATTCGTAGAGCACCTTTTCTTGAGAAGTTGGAAACAAGTTCAATTCCATTTCTTCTACAACGTTTACAAAATGAGTATAGGCAAATTGGTTAGACAGTTGATGCAACATGGCTTCCTTAACAGTCTCGCTGTAATGGCTGTTCATGATATTCTCCACCTCCTTCTGCATCTTTTTCTGATCACCCATCTCCAATGACGATTTCTGCTTACTGTCCAAGACAAATGATGAGAGGTATTTAGAAACCATCAACAGAGAGGACGCTGACTGATAACCGCTTGAGGCTTCAGACAGCCTCACCTTAAAAGAATTACCTTGAATCCAAGGTATGTCGTTCAGTTTGTCATACGTCAACTTTACATCGTCAAATGGAAGACGATAGGTCCTCAACGCTGCCTTCGCCATATCGAATTCTTCTGCAAAGGTTATCAAAGGAGCAGGTATTCCCTTCAGCTTAGAAGTATGGTCTACACAACCTAAGATTGTACGCTCTGCCGGTATATACATAACCTTGGCGTTCCCTATATGACCACTCTTCAAAGGATTAATCGAAAGGTGCCCATCTTGATATTCGAAATCATATACCAATCCAACATAATGGATGTAAGTATCCTCATGGAACAAAGCTGTCAAATTGTTGTATGAGCAAAAATTCTTCCTAAACCGAGAATACTGTTGAAGATAAGATAGACTGTACTGATGACGCGACAAGGCCTTCTCCAACCAGCAAAACAGTGAATAAATCTTAGCAATAGAACTTTTGCCTGCTCCTTGCTCTCCTATAAACACTGTAATGCGATTGAACTCTATATGTGCCTCCTGCAAGGGACCAAAAGATTTTATATCCAAAACTTCGTTCATATAGAAATATGTTTTTCGCTAAGCCCCGAATACCGAGATTGTAGCCCAAACAATCTTATATTCTGTAATGTTATTGATTTTATTCTCATCGAGATTTTAATTTAGAACCACATGGAGAGATCTTTGAGAAACCACACGCTGCCGTAGCAGGGCACGCCGTCGCTGGCTGATGGCTGAGGACCTATGCGTATTCTTCTATATACCCCGGCAGGATATGTTTATGGACGAGGTAATAGAATATCTTGTACTTCAGGGAACGCCCGTCGAGGCAACTGCCGAGAGGCTGTCCCTTCCATGGCGAACGATGTAGATAATCAAGGAACAACTGACGGAGGGGATGCTGGCACTCCCTTTGCCACGGCTTCACTGATGAGCAGAAATGCAAGACCACGGGATGCTCCTTAGCCTGAGCAATACGCTCCCATTTACGCCAATGAAGTACCTTCTCTTTATCCTTCATGTAGAACATATTCTGCACATTGTACTGATATGGCAGCTCAATGACAGAATCTCGAAAAAGCACATTGATGGCATCCTGATCAAGGAAAACATACCTTTTAGCATCGGTATCCATGAGTTGCATAAGATGCCGCATGCTGTCATCCTTGCGCCAACGGGCTAAATTGAGAATCAAAACGCCTGCATTATAGTACTTCTCTATCTCTTGAAGACGATTGAAAACATGCACGTTGTCTCCCTGCTGATCCTCAACGGCAGCAATGCTATAATCAGTAACATCCGTATTCCATAGTTCCCGCAAGCTGTCAAGAACCAGTGTGTCGCAGTCCAGGTAGATGTGTTTTTGAACATCCTTCTGCAGGATGTTGGCAAAGAGGAACCTATAATAGGTAGAGAGTCGGAGCTGATGTGTCGTGGGATATCCCTTGAATAGGCTGTCGTCTATAGGTATCAATTCTATCTTCTGACCATAATCGGCCGCGAGCGTACGGAACTTCTCTTTATTGTCATCCGTTAATTCTTTTTCCAGCACGTATACGGTGATTTCCTCATCTTTATTGTTCTCAAACAAAGATGTCACGCATACGCCACACGGCATGGCATAACGGTTGTCTGTACAAAGTCCTATGTGTATCATAGCGCTGAATGTTATGATCTCATCTTGAAATAGATTTTCAACAAGGGATCTTTTATTCTGTTAAGCAGATAGATGGATCGGTGACTCAATTGCCCTCGATAAAAATAGCGACTGCTGGAATCGTTCATTATAAACTGGAAAAAGAAATCGTCGTTCATGTTCTTGGCATAATCGGCTATCTTTGCAAAGAGTTTATCACCGTCACCATTTGCAATCTTTATTTGATGGAAATTGACTTTTGTAAAAAGGATTTCAGAATATAACCACAACAACCGCAACATCTTCTTCTTTGCTTCCGAAGAATTATTGGCTGATTGGTTGTATTCCTTGAGAAGTCCATATTCCACGATACCAATCTCTTTATAATGCTTCATCAAAGATCTGGGATCCATGGTCTGTCCATTCACCCCAAGCCGATAGCAATATACTATGTCCTTGACAAAAGCCATTGTCTTGGCATAAAGACATGAGTAGAAGATAAGTTGATTGTCGGTATAACTAATACCCTCCGTCTGTTTGTATCCATGTTGGCGAAGGAGCTCCGTCTTTGTTGTCAGACAATGCATCTTGATGTTGTACCTTAGTTTGAAACTGTCTATATCCACATCTTCTATTTGCCACACTTTCCCTAACAATTCATCTTGCAGCACATAAGTATGCTTCACTCCTCCTTGCTCATCGACTTCCTGATAGGATGATATCACCATATCCGCATCCGTTCGTCCAAGCATATCAATCAACTTGCCAAGAGCTTCAGTATTGTAATAATCGTCACCGTCACAGACTTTAAAGTACAGCCCCTTTGCTTCAGCGAGACCCCGGTTGATGCATGAGCCATAATTCCCGTTTGTCTTGTCAATGACACGATAAGTTGCGGGGTATTTAGCTTGAAATTGTTTTGCTATGTCTGACGAGTGGTCTGGACTCCCGTCGTTGATGCACAACACTTCCAATAAGTTCATCTTCTCCTTGTCCGGCATCACAAACGAGCCTAAACATTTACGGACATATTTCTCCACATTATACATGGGGACAACGATGGTCAATAACTTCTGCATGATACAAACAATGATTTAATGTTTAAACTTCGAACGAAAATGAGGAATCACTATATCATACAATAGGCTTCTCAGTCCGAGTATGCGCAAATATTCCCACATCAATATCCTCAAAGTACGCTGACGAGGACATCCCCCCCCCAGTAAATGACTTTCTATTTGCCGATACGATATTAGGATTCCTTCATCAGCTAATGTGAGAAGCTCTTTTGAGGGATGAATAGAACGAATTGCCTTCCTCATACCCGCATAGCCCTTTATATCTGTCAAGAATTTAATATTATATCCTTTATTTAAAGACGACATTGCCGATCCGTCGTGTATTCTATAATCATATACTATTTTGGATGAATAAACCGTCTTACCAGTAGTATGACATAAATATTGTGTTACAAAAAGGCGATCTTCATTGAAATAGATTCTTTCATCAAAACGAAGATGATAGTTTGCAATCAGATCTTTCCGATAGCATTTGTTCACTAAATACCCTTGATAAGGGAACCAAGCAGGCCGGTACATCATCATCAAAGCACATTCCCTGTCGATACATTCTCTTTTTCCTTCATCGATGAACACCTTGGTTTGTCCATTCTTCACCAAGTCATATCCAGCCATTACCATATCGACTCCTTCAACAGCCTGCTCAATATAATATTCCAAGGCATCTCCATGCAAATGGTCATCAGCATCACAAAAAGTAATCCAATTACCATGTGCCAGTTGTAAGCCTTTGTTGCGCGCAACACTAACGCCACCATTGTTCTGATGCACCACCTTGAATCTACTATCCATTGTAGCATATTCATCGCAGATGGCAGCAGAGCCGTCAGTGCTCCCATCGTCAATGAGGATGCATTCCCAATCATGGTAAGACTGTTGCAGAATACTATCGAGACACTGCCTCAAATATTTCTCTGCTTGATAGACAGGAACAATGACAGAAATCATAACATAGGTTGGTTATTAATTATCCTCAGAGGAAACTCTGCTTGAAAATGAACCGATAAAGACGTAAGATCCATCTCCCGGGTGGACCTAAAAGAAGAACAACTTTAGCTCTTCGCCCAATCTCAACCTCTGGAAGACGGTCACAAAGCCTTAGCAGTCCTAATAGTTTGTCGTAGTCCTTGTATACCCCCCCCTAACTGGAAGCAATGAATGACGAGGCTATACATTCGCTGCTCTTCATAAGCAACCAATTGAGGCAAGTGGTAATAAGGTAAAATAACGGAGATATGTTCTATGAGACGGAAGAACTCCTTTTCGTCTTTCTTTCTTCCCGTAAGCCCCCAAAGACCGGCGCGATAGTGATACAAAGGTTTCGAAACTACAGATATGCTTTCCGCATACCGGCAGTAATCATCGGTAAAAGCCTCATCCTCACAGAGCGTAAGGTCTTCGACAAACCGAAGGTGATGCTCACGGATAATATCAGCCCGGAACAGCTTGTTCCACGTAAAGCCAAAAAACGGATACCAAGCATTATTCTTCTTCAAATAAAATAATATCCGTTCCACCTCTTCACGGCTAAATGCCCTACACACTTTTGCAATGTGCAACACCTCTGTACGATCTTCATAATGATGCGTATCAGAAACATACACCAGGTCACAGTCCGTAATCTCAGACAACAGACTTTTGTAAAATTGATTATCCAACCAGTCATCGGCATCGACAAAGGAAATGACATCTCCTATCGCCTGATCTAATCCAAAGTTACGTGCACGCCCAACGCCCCCATTCTGTCGATGAAAAACCTTAAACCTGCTGTCTTTTTCCACATACTCGTCGCAGATATAAGGAGAGCTGTCGGTACTGCCATCGTCAACAAGTATCACTTCGTAGTTTTGAATGGTTTGAGCGAGTATGCTGTCGAGGCATTGCCGGAGATACTTCTCGGCATTGTATATGGGTATGATAATGGAAATCAACATGATTCAAATTGACATTAAACGATTGTCAAAACACTGTCCGTATTTTAGAATATGCCTTTTTGTAATAATAACCTATACTAATAGGCATAAAGCAGTGGAACAAAAATGGATGCAGACCATCCTTAAAGTATGTTTTGAAAAGAAGTGCTTTACTTCTGCATTCTGTTTTACGCACAGTACGGTAGATTTGGTACGGTGAATATCCCAACAACTTCATAAAATATTGGATTCTGTGAATTAAAAGATATTGTGGTTGCTCATACATTATATCAGTCAGATTATGCTGTAACATAATACGTCGAAGCTCCCTCAAAACAATTACAGAAGACGATGCCTCTCTCTCTGCAGAAGAAGAAGACATGATAGAACTCTTATTATGATAATAATAATAGCATTGATGCTTAACTACATACATCGTAGTAGCAGAGCATGCAAGGCGAAAGCTCCATAAATCGTCTTCATGAATAATGCCCGGATAAAAATCAAGATGATGGGAAAGGCAAAACTGCCTATTTAAGAGTTTATTCCATGCCATCATATACCAATTCCCTTTACAATAGCAGTCTAAAATGTCTTTACCCTCATAAGCTCCTTCACGAAGGTTCAATGGAGGTTGTGGCACAGAGAATCCCACAGACTTATAATCGGCAATCACAAAATCATATTTTTTTTGAGACAAGGGAGCGACCATTTGCTCCACACAATCTTTAGCTAATTCATCATCTGAGTCCAGATAATAAATATAATCACCTGTTGCGACTTTAAGGGCTGTATTTCGAGCTATAGATAATCCTCTATTTTTCTCATGCTTGATGATACTTACTTGGCTTTTCCTATTAGGATAATCATCTAATACACGCTTTAAGATCTCTATACTCTTATCCTGCGTGCAGTCGTCCACAAAAATGTATTCCAAATCCTTGTAGGTTTGCTCAAATGCACTCCGAGCACAACATTCAATATATTTTTCTACCCCATAAACGGGGATAAGAATTGAAACCTTCATTGTAGTAAGATATAAGAGATAGACACAAACGATTAATACACAAATCTTTAACGTGAATTATTACAGCACACTACAAAAGAATAAAGAAATCAAAGGCAAAAACAAGAATATATTCTTATAAATGGTATTATTTAATAATATCAATACCTTCACAATCTTGCAGCCAAGTTTCGTAAAGGGCGGAAATCTTACCATCTTTATTATCAAAAATATGAATTTGTTTACCTAAAAGATATCCTAAAATAGCTGCGTGAAGTCGAGTAGTATAAATCGAATCATAACAATTTAAGAAGTCAACACCACATTTTACATTATAAGGAAGAAGAATTTTTTGCCAATATAAGTTTTCCATCATTAACTCGCTTTTATCACCAAAATATTTTCTTATACGATTTTCTATCCTTTTCCATATCCTATTGTAAGGGATGAGGCTCTACCTTATAATTGTATGTCTTCTCTATGCCATTAATTGTTTGCCGGAGAACATTATGAAGGCCATAGGTCTTGTTGACGTTATGATTCGTAAGATGAAGATTGTCAAGATCAGAATGAGTCCGCTCTGTCTCATAATATTTTATTTCGACACTTCTTTTTTCCCCATTATCCATATTACCGTCAAGCACGATCAGCGAGGAACCATCCAGACCATAGAAGAGGTATTGGAGAGACCTGGCATCTGCCCTCAGATAATGTCGGGCACGGTTGATCTGAATATCATTGACAGGGTGTGAGGGATCGCAAAACAGATATAGTGCCTCTAAGACAGAAGACTTTCCACAATTGTTGTAACCCAATAGAAGATTCAATGACTTTATATCTTCAAGTCTCAACAGCCTTATTCCCCTAAAGTTATGTATTTCAAAATTTGTAATCATTGGTAATTCTAATCTTCTATTAAAGCCATCACCGTTTCTGTTTCGTCAAGCCACTAAGACCTGCATACCACTGCGATACCCAGTACAGGGAAGGGCTTCATGCCCTTCCACGAAAAATGACCCAACCGCTATGGAAAAACCGTTTGAAAAAACACCGCCGATTTGGAAAATCGGTCGAACATTATTTGTGGAAGGGCATAAAGCCCTTCCCTGCACTGACACCAACGCTGCTCGGAGAATCAGGCAACTCTCTTTTCAACGTACATATTCATACATTGACTGAACATTTTCCACACGAAGACAATGATTGAATAATGTATTACAAACAATGTTCGAACATTCTCACGCCCTCACAGATTGTAAAAATTCATGAGGAGTCAGTACTGGAATCTGAGACATCGTGAAGTCCTTGACATTGCGAGTAATGATCATTTCCACATTGCTTGTTAATGCGGAATGGTATTGCATGGCATCTTCAAAGTCGTCAAAAGCTGACGTTAAAGCTGCATCAACAACTTTCTCATCTGCAAGACTAACATCTGTTAATTGCCGGAAATTGTAAAGCAATTGCCTAAAGTTCTTGTTCTTCCGTAATAGATAGGATACCGTTGCATAGGTCATTGGCGACACAACAATTACAATCTTCTTATTGTATGCCAACGAAAAAATACGTGTTGCATCTTCATAAAAGTTTTCCCGCTTAGCTAATAAATCTACAACAACGTTTGTATCAAGGAATACTTTTTTCATTGGTATTTTTCCATCTCGTGTTGATGAAATGTCTCACGGGCATTGAGGTCATCTTCCGCTACCTTTTCGCCGGCACCGATCAGAGACTTCACAATATCAGGGACAGGCTCCTCTAACAAAGAAGAGTCCGAACTTGGATTCCTTACCAACGACTTGATATAATTGATAACCTTCTCCTTCAGCTCGTCAGAGTGGGAAATCAATCCCAACTGACGTTGCAGCTCCATATTTATTTGAATGGATGTCATAATCTATATAGATAGTAATTGCTTCCGTCCTTAACCGTATGCGGTGAACCTATATTCGTAAAGTTACAACTTTTATCCTAAACAGGATCCTCCTAAATCGGATTACTTTCTCGCAGATTGTTTTCCTCGCGAGGATATATTTTCTCGCCAAGCCGCTAAGGGCGCAAAGACCGGCATACCCCTCAGCGTAGCCTTTGCGTTCTCTGCGCCTTTGCGAGAGACCTTCTTACTGATATTAACTTTTCTCGCAAGATTTTCTGATCGCGCGGATTATCCCGCGCCGAGCAATGGCGCACACCACGAGAGCCGCGCCCCGCAAGAGAATAATAAAAATCAGTCGTTTTCCATCATTATAGGTACGACAAAAGTGTGGACAAAAAGCACAACAACCTTACTATCAATACGTTGCGCTATCTTCCACATTGCTTATCACCAATATCCCACCTACCTATTCACCGAAAGAACAAGTCGGGACAATATACTGTTGCAAAGATAATCATAAAAAATTAAAATTGCGGTCTTTCCTAAAAATAATTGACCTATAGGGGTGAAATTTACTCTTTTAGCAAGACCGAATTCCCGCTCCCTGCATGCGTGGCCGTCAATAGCTTATCAGGACCGATGCCGGGAACAACCGCATAGGATCGCCCCAGAGCAGACAGCTCTCTATCAGGTTGCCCGCCGTGACAGTCGGCCTGCCCTCATAGCGCACGGCACCATTCACGGTCACCACCACTTTCTTCTTCAAGTTCACCAACTGCTGATTGAGAAAGATTTTTATTTTTCCGCCCCGTGCAGGGCTGTACCGCTTGGCCGTTTTCAGCTCGATGCCCCACTGAGGGTCGTGCTCCGTGACCGTATAGGCCACGTTGCTGACGGACAGGCGGACGGTGTCGCCGACAATGTCCATGGTGTAAGCCGTGCGTGCTTCCTCGTCCTCCTCCGGTCTTTTCTCAACGCTGATGTTATAGAAAGCGCGGCGGTGCCGACCGTCCATCGCAAAGTCTTCCCACCTGATGTGTTTAGGCCAGGGATTGCGTCTGAATGTCTTCAGCCAAGGAGTGTCCGGACGATAGTCTATGCCATGCCCCCTGCCTTTCTGCAGTTCAATGCGGTGGATGAACAGTGTCGAGTCTCCGTCAACGACATTCGTCATCCGCTGCAGCGAGTCGAACACCTCTTTAGCGCGTCGGGTGAGGACATTGCGGTAAAATCCCGTGTCACGCTCTCCGGTAAGCAGCGAGAAACCGATGTTCGCACAGTTCTCCGCCGGCGCGTTGCGCAGAGGCTCTCCGCCTGCCATAGGCCCTGCCGCGGCCCAATAGTCTGCATAGAACGAGGCCAGCCGCTGACTTCCGTAGCCGCCTTCGGAAATGCCGAACACGTAAAGTCGGTTGGCATCAACCTTGGGATCGCATAATGCCAACCTGAGCAACCGTTCCCAGGCATACTGTTTTGCCAGTTGCCACCATCGATAATAAGAACCCTCATTCGGGATGCGCGGAATGAAATAAATGCTTGGCGCGTCGTCAAACTGAGTGGCCAGCTGCTTGCCTGTTGCCCACTCTCTGTCGCGCGGACCCGACCCGTGCAGATAAAGGAACAACGGCAAGGCATTGCGCACCGTGTCCGCCGCGGTACCTTTCCATCCCCAATAAAAAGACAGGGTGGCCTCCGGCTCCAGCGATGAGGGCAGTGTCCAGACCGATGCCGTGCTTTCCGCTAATGGACAAAGGGGCGGCAGACCGTCGTGGCCCGTCGATGCCAAATGGATGTTGGCCTTGCACCACGCGCTCCATATCAGACTGCTCATGCGGTCAATATCCTTAGCTTTCAACGGTTTGTTCAGCGGCAAGGCAAAATGCTCCTGCTGAGGGTTAACGAAAGCCTCGCGGCTGTGCAGGACAGCCTCGTCCTGCCGTTGCAAGACTTGCGTGAAAAAAGTGGAAACGGTGTTGCTTACGGCTTTGTCAGACAGCCGCTTTCCCGCGGCCGGCGTGGATGCGATACAGCAGGCCGTCAGAGTGAGGACTGAAATAAGAATGATTCGCCTTCTCATGTCCGGATGATTGAAGATATTCATTTGAGTATAGCAAATGTACAAATAATGACATCATCTGCAAAAAAATGAGCAGATGATTACGAATTATTAACTAAAGCCTGACGTTTTGTAACTACTCGTGATCTCTGAGTTCTGCCATCACGTCGCGCCGTGTCACGATCCTGCCTCAGATGTGTCACGATCCTGCCTCAGATGTGTCACGATCCTGCCTCAGGTGTGTCACGATCCTGCCTCAGGTGTGTCACGATCCTGCCTCAGTTGTGTCACGATCCTGCCTCAGTTGTGTCACGATCCTGCCTCAGTTGTGTCACGATCGGCATCATGCCTCGCTGTTTTGTTGTTGCGCTTGTCTCGCTATACCGTTTGTTTCGCGTTATTGTTATCGCTGAACAGTTACGACGTTTTGCAACTACTCAGCGAATGCAGGTCGAAAGGTAAGAGAAGAGTTACGAGCGGAGATTCACATTTGTTATTTTGACAAAAACAAATAAAACCCTTGCTGTGATGCAAGGGCTATGCCCCTTGTTTCTTTTCCGGTTCCGTCTTGCTCCGAAGCAAGCTTCGGCAAGCCGGAGCCGGACTTCAGCAAGTCCAGCACTCCACAAGAGCACGCAAAACGGCCGATGCCATATTTGAGGAAATATTCAGGTAAGATAATTCTGTAGCTAATGAAAAATCCCTATAACAGTGACCGTTTACAGTAAAACAATCCCTCTAACAAGTATTATTTGGCTTTTTTCGTCCCTCTAACAGGGATTTTTACTATCTTTGCACCATAAGAACAACTTATTTATTGATAATATACTATGGTCGACACGATACTTTATCAGTATATGGCGGAGATGCTTCGGCAAAGCACTGAAAAGCATTTCCGCTATCTGTATGACGAGATAGACTGGAATGCAAGACTTGTAGGAATCGTCGGGCCTCGTGGTGTAGGCAAATCGACTATGATCCGGCAGCATATCAAGAGCCAAAAGGACTATAGCAAGATGCTGTACGTCTCTGCCGACTTCATCTATTTTAATAATCACACGCTTGTGTACCTTGCTGACGAACTTGTCAAGGACGGTGGCACGCACCTGTTCATAGACGAAGTCCACAAATATAAGAACTGGAGTCAGGAATTAAAGCAGATTTACGACGTGCACCCAGACCTGCATGTAGTCTATACAGGGTCTTCAATACTTGACATCTACGATGGGCTTGCTGACCTGAGCAGGCGAACTTTGCTTTACAACATGCAAGGACTATCTTTCCGTGAGTACCTGTTAATCCAGTATGACATTTCCGCTGCCGTGTTTTCGTTAGACGATATTGTCCACAACAAAGTAAGCATTCCGGAACTTCCTCACCCACTCCCGGTATTCCGTGAATATCTCGCTAATGGTTATTACCCCTTCAGCAACGAACCGGGATTTGACCTTCGCATCAACCAGATAGTTCAACAGACGATAGAGTCGGATATAGCCCAGTATGCAGACCTAAAGCCGGCCACGGCAAGGAAGCTCAAGCAACTCCTTGGTGTCGTAGCTGGCCTCGCTCCATACAAGCCTAATTTTGACAATCTGTCTAAAGAGGTCGGAGTCAGCAAAAACAACGTGCCAGACTATCTTACATATTTGGAAAGAGCAGGATTGCTTGGAATGTTGCGAGATGACACATCCGGCATGAGGCAGTTAGGCAAGATTGAGAAAATATATATTGATAACCCCAGCCTTATGACAGTCCTTGCTGCGGGCAATCCGGATATTGGCAATCTACGTAAGACTTTCTTCTTTAATCAGATGCGATTGCGCAACAAACTTGTCAGTTCCAAAGTCTCCGACTTTTTCATTGCTCCCTACACATTTGAAGTTGGAGGAAAGGGAAAGGGGGCTCGACAAATAGAGAGTGTCAGCAACGGACTTATCGTCAAAGACAATATAGAGACAGGTCACGGTATCGTGATACCTCTTTGGACGTTTGGTATGAACTATTGATACAGTTGATGCTGTCTTTCCACTTGCGCAACGCCGGTGTCGACATCAACTATATATCAGAGAGCATGGGACATTCCTCAACAGACCACAGCATCACCGAGCGATACATCGACCACTATCCTTTGGAGAAGCAGATGGAATATAATGCCCTCTTGCTGAATCTTGAAACCTGAGTTCGGGATAAGTTAAGTCTTTTGTATAGAAACAAATCTTACTTTCATGGACGTGATGATTCGGTCCACAGCCAGATAGCTATGAACAATATCTATTCATGTAAAGAATATTTCTGCTTATTTTAAAATTGGAAGGCAGTTGTCGTTTGCATCAATACAGTAGTCTATATTGATTGACGGCTTCTTCTCGAAGAAGCTGTATGCAACCAATACAGAAAGTACATTCATACAAAAATTATAAACGCTTCGGTGGCGGGAGTGTACCAGTTGTGCCACGTTTTTGAGTTCGTCATTTATTGTCTCTATTACAGATCTTTTGCGCAGCAGTATCTTATCATAAAGAAGCATCAGCTTGTTCTTCATATTGCACTTCAAACCCGTACCAGGTTGATGCCGTCATTGAAAAGACGATCGAACAATTTCTGAGAGATATACCCCTTATCTGCAAACAACTTTCCGAATACATTATCACTCAGACGGTTAAATACATCCTCGTTTCTATCATCAACATTGGCCTTTGTAAGCATGAAATTGAGCAGCTCGACTCTTTCGTTGCATATGAGGTGTAACTTAAAACCAAAGTACCACCCCATGGTGCTCTTGCCTATCTCTGCATAGCCCTTGAACACCTTGTTTCTGGTGATGCGCTTATTGTGGCATACCGGCACGCATGTACTGTCTACGAAACTTATGCCCGTGCATCTGCCAAAGCAGAACAACTGTAGGAACAGCATCATCTCCAAGCACACACGTGACTCCAACTCCACAAAACGATTATACGAAAGCTGACGTGGGAATAGATCCTTGAGATGCTCGCGAACGTAAAAGAGGTAATAATGTTTAAAATTACGAAACTGATTAAAGTGAAAGCATACGAGAATGGTCATGATCTCTGAGCGACTCATAACACATGAACGCTTACGGTGTCTTCGTCCATCGGATGCCTTCAGACTCATTTTTTCGATATCTTTGTCATATTCTTCGCAAAAATCATCAATAATACAGAAAATATCTGTAATTTTGTCCTTGTAATCTCAATAATTCTTATTGCTTAAATCTTTGTAACTATTTGATTTACAACTGTAAAGATAATAAAATTATGCGAGATTACCAAACTTTTAAGACTCTTTTCTTATCCCGAACTCAGTTTTTTCAAGAAAGTCTTTGTTGTGAAGAGTAATGATTTCGGTGCTTTCTTTCGTATTCAGGTCAGCAAAAGTCTCGAGGAAAGACTCCAACTGTTGTACGTCGACATGATTCTGTGAACAGTAATAATCCAGTGTCTTTGATTTTTTTAGAGTAGAGAATTGGTGGAACAAATCCTCATATTTAGCGCATAATGGCTTATAGTCACTACGTGCAAGATAAGCATCTCGGTCTAATAATACATGCAGTTCCTTCTCAAATTCCCCAACACGTATAGTTTCTGGAGATCCTGATTCTCCCTTGTCATCAGACTTGGGCTGTATTCCAAATATTCTACTGAATATCGACATCTTTTTTTATTTGACTTCTATGCTTAGGAAAATCTGCAAACTCGACACCTAGATTGTCGAATAATATCTTTTGCTCGTCGGTAATAGGCACAAATCCATGATCAATCTCTCGATACCATTTTCTCAGTGCAATCTCATCATGTTCGCCATCCATAAAGGGATAGTGCTTGTTTTGGATTACGAACAGACGGAAACGGCAAAGCGTCTCAAAGAAAGAGCCTGATGGAAGCTCAACTATCTGTCCGTCTTTGTCGTAATCGAATTTTTGAGCGACAGTCACCACACCCGCTTGCTTGTCAACATTCATACCATAGCCTTCTTTTAAGAGACGGCACAGCATGGCGACAATCCTGTCTCGATGCTTTGTGTCTGGAGTCACATAATCACTTAGATGGATTTCAAGAGGGCCTTGATAATTCCAGTAAGCCTTCTCCGTAATCTCTTTCAGCACCTTACGCCATTCTATCGATTTCCAAATATCTTCATCTATGACGTAGATGGTACCTTGAATTGTAATCTGATTCTTCTGCTTTTTCTTTTTCTCTTCTTTAGGCTCTGTTGGAGGGACAGGGGCAACAACAACCTCTGGAAATGGAAGTTCTATTTTTTCTGGTGCATATTGCTTTATCACCTCAATAAATCGTTTGCCGTAGGTGTCACGCTTATGTTCACCTATCCCAAAGGTATTGCCAAAGGCTTCAAGCGTTGTTGGCATATCGGTGGCCAACACATGCAGCGTTTTGTCAGACATCACTACGAATGCCGGAGAGCCTATTTCGTCGGCAATCTCTTTCCGCAGTACCTTCAGCCGCTCAAACAGTTCCATGTTCTCACTTTGTCTGCTAAAGGTAACAGCAGAACCCCCTTTTTCCAGCATCTGCTTGCGACGGCCCTTCACGCTGAAATCTTCGCGGCTGATGACTGCCAACTGTACCCGCTTCCTACCACGCACCACATCCTGTCCGAGGGGTGTAACATGCAAATGGTTGTCCTCATTATAAGCAATCTCGATGTATCCCATCTGCAACATCTGCAGCAGATAGTCGTTCCAGTCTCTTATGGGCACATCCCTGCCTGCCGCAAAGGTCTTAATCTGGTTGTATCCACGCGCTATGACTTCCGGTGAGAAACTGCCGTGCAGAATGTCTATCGTCAGCGTGAATCCCACTTGCTCGCCCGTCCTCAGTATGGCAGAAAGTGCCTTTTGAACCAGTTCCGTTCCATCGAATGTCTGAGGTGGCGTATGGCACACATCACAGTTGCCACAACTTTTGTCGCTGATCTCACCGAAATAGTTCAGCAGGATACGTCGCCTGCAAACCTGCGCCTCAGCATATTCCTGCATCCGCTGCAGTTTCTCCGCATTGATTTCCCGCTGTCCGCTTTCCTCTACGAAACGCTGCAGCGTGATAATATCTCCAATATTGTAGAACAGGATGGTCTCGCAAGGCAGTCCGTCACGCCCACCACGTCCTATCTCCTGATAGTAGTTCTCAATGCTCTTGGGCAAATTATAATGTACCACAAAGCGCACATTGCTCTTGTCGATACCCATTCCGAAAGCAATCGTGGCACAGACCACCTGAATGCGGTCGTTGATAAAGTCCTCCTGCACTCGATTGCGCTCATCCGTAGGCAGTCCTGCGTGATAGACACCCACCGAGATACCTTCCTTCTGAAGCTTCTCTGCCAGTTTTTCACAGGTTTTTTTTGCCAGACAATAGACGATGCCACTTTCTCCCCGATGACGGCGTATCAGGTTCTGAATGGTGCGCAGTTTCTCTTTTGCCGAATATCCACGTCTGACATCTAAGCTCAGATTCGGACGGTCAAATGAACTGATGAAGATTTCCGGCTCCTTCAGGTGTAGTTGCTCTATGATGTCAGCCTTCGTTATCTTGTCTGCCGTAGCCGTAAGCGCAATGATTGGCACATGGGGGAACAGTTCATGCAAATTGCCCAACTGAGTGTATTCCGGTCTGAAGTCATGTCCCCACTGCGATATACAATGCGCCTCGTCAATGGCAAAGAGCGATACCTTCAACATTGTCTGCATCCATCTCAGTTCCGCCATCAGCCGCTCAGGCGAGATATACAGCAGTTTCACCTCTCCACGCAGACAACGCTCTGCTATCTGCCTGTTGGCAATCTCGTCGTTGGCACTGTTCAGCGCCTCCGCTGCAATGCCGTTGGCTCGCAGTGCCTCCACCTGATCCTTCATCAGCGATATAAGCGGCGACACCACGATAGCCGTACCCTCCATCATCAGGGCAGGAATCTGAAAGCATATCGACTTGCCGCCACCCGTAGGCATCAGCACTAATGCATCCTTCCGTTGTAGCACATGATTGATAATCTCCTCCTGCAAAGGACGGAAGGAGTTGTATCCGAAATATGATTTCAGTGCCTTATATAATACCTCATTACTCATTTTTGTCATTCTCGCTAAAAAGTCCTACCATTTTTAGTAAGTGCTTCACTACCTCCCAATCCGCTGGCAGCCAGTTGACGCTCTCCAGCTCATCCTTGTGGAGCCACTTCGCAGCCTCGTGCTCCTTCAGCTCCAGATGCCCGCTCTCCACGTGGCAGACGTAGCAGTGCATGGTCAGATGGAATGACGGATAATCCCACTCCACCGTCTCCACGAACCGCTCCACCACGATGCGCGTCTCCAGTTCCTCCCATATCTCGCGCTTCAATGCTTCCTCAGGCGTTTCCCCAGCTTCCATCTTCCCGCCGGGGAACTCCCACCAGTCCTTCCACTCACCATACCCCCGCTGCGAAGCGAAGATACGACCTTTGTCATCATGGATGATTGCTGCTACTACTTCTATCTGCTTCATATCTCTTCCAATCCCTGCGATTTCAAATACTTGTATGTGCCATCAAAGAACTCGGGCAGGCGCGTCGGGTCTTCAGGGAAACCGTCGGAGCCCAATTTACCGTTGCCCGTCGGAACACAGATAACAACACCTTGGCGGGCGCGAGTCAGCAGCACGCGGTAGGCGTTGAGCATATATTTGCGGTTCTCTTCGTTGTTCTCAGGATTCCACTTGTTTTTGCCGTTGAATTTGTAAT
>Ga0256404_1005514_pt1 | contig 22292 bp, 24 predicted proteins | sample RumenRJG_01DNA_FD_185990 | JGI IMG/M metagenome (GOLD analysis project Ga0256404, IMG submission 185990) | Bovine rumen microbial communities from Lethbridge, Alberta, Canada - RJG_01 | ecosystem: Host-associated > Mammals > Digestive system > Stomach > Rumen | place: Canada: Alberta | collected...
GCCTGAGTGAAAAGAGCGCTGCAGTCCTGAAGGCGGAAATGACAAAGCTCGGACTCATCTGATCCCCGGACTTATCCCAGCCGGAGTCTGATCTCCGGCCGGGATAAGCGCTCCGCGAGTCCTGAACCTGACCCGGAGGTTTGCCATGCGTACAAAAGGGGCGGAGTTCACTCCGGAAATGCGAAAGACACATACGATCTATCTGCCGAACATGCTGCCGTACCACGGCAGCATGCTTTGTGCTGCCTTCCGGTCCGCAGGATACCGGCTGGCGGTGGTTCCGGACGCTGAGGAATATCCCCGGGAGACCTTCACGACCGTGTCCCAGGATTATTGTTCCCCGGGGATCCACATTATCGGGAACATTCTGGCCCTGGTCCGGTCCCCGGAAACAGATCCGGATCACATCGCTTTTCTGGAGCCCCAGAGCGGCGGGATCTGCAAAGCCGGGAATCTCTACCACGCCATCATCAACAGCCTGCGGCGCAGCGGTTATCCGCAGATCCCCGTGATCAGTCTGAACCCCCATTCCCTGGAACGGCACCGCGGGTTCCGTCTGACACTCCCGCTCCTCCGGAGCGCGGTCTCCGCCATTGTCTTCAGCGATCTCCTGATGCTGCTCACCCTGCAGACCCGTCCTTACGAGACGGTTCCGGGAAGCACTGACCGACTGCACCGCCGGTGGGAGCGCCGGCTCTGCCATGCGCTGGAACGGGGCCGCCTAGTCCCGCCGCCCGTCTCCCTGGTGCGGAGGATCCTGGCCTCCTACCGGAGCCTTCCGGTACGGCGCACCTCACCGCCGAAGCGGCGCGTGACTGTCACCGGAGAGATCTACTCGAAATTCTCCCCTTCCGGGAACCAGCATCTGGAACAGTTTCTCCGGGAGCAGAACACAGAGTACCGGCTGGGAAGCTTTTTAAACTATCTGATCTACTGCGTATACACGGAACGCAAGGTCCGCGCGGTCGGCAGACCTGCAGGTCATTTACGAAGACATGCTGCAGTCTTCCATCTTCGCCAGACAGCCTGGCGCTTCACGGAATGGTATCTCTGCCGCCTGCAGCGGCGCATTGCCCGGGAAGTCCGTTCCGCCGGTTTTGTCTGTGATGCCTGTTTCCCTGAGATGGAACGTTATGTACAGGGGATCATCAGCACAGATTACAACATCGGAGACGGATGGCTTGTGGCTGCGGAAGCCGCCGACGGCATCCGCAAGGGTTATGACCGTGTGCTTCTCTGTCATCCCTTCACCTGCCTCGTAAGCCATGTCGGCAGCCGGGGGGTGATCCGGAAACTGAAGGCCGCTTACCCGGAAGCCCGCATCACTTCGATCGAGTACGACTATTACGGATCAAAAGCCATGCGGGACAGCCGCATCCTTATGGGAATCTCCTGATGAAATCATATACGATCCTGAAATCATTTCCGGCTCTGCTCTATGCCGCGCTGCAGATGCCGGCGCCGTCTGCCCGGAGGGCATTGCACTACCGTAAAAACCTGGAAGCACTGAAACATATGCCGCCGGGCCTGATCGAAAACCAGCATACCGTCTTCTGGGACGGGGTACACTACGGATACTGCCCGCTCTTTCACAGGGACTTTCCGGCCTCGAAAAACTTCTGCGGACCTGCCGCTGTCTATAATGCCTGTCTTCTCCTCGGCCTGCCCGCCGGTCCGGTCCGGCTTGCCGCGCTGCTCCGGCATTTTGAGCGGAAGGGGATCGCCCTGCGGGGCTATGCCGGAACCGCTCCCTCAGCGCTCTCCCGTTATTTCCGGGAACTCGGCTGCCGCACCGAAACACTTTTCGGGGACGATGCACTCCGCCCGGAGGCTTTCGGCAAAGAATACCGTATCTTCCTTGCAACAGTTCTTAAGGACCGGAACCGCATCACAAAAGGCCTGCATTCCGTCTGTATTTCCGCAGACCCCTGCGGCTTCCGGATCCACAACGCCTCCTGCGGACACGTAACAGTCTTCCCGACACTTCCGGATGCCATCCGGAATGCGGGACATGACGGCTCCCGGCGGCCGCCCTGTTCCTTACCGGTCTCCGTCACCGCCATCGCCGGGGCCGCCCGGAAAAAGCGCTGAAGTCATCCGCATCATTTTTAAAGAAAGAATGCGCACCGCGGTATTATCATTTCCGCGCACTGCATGAGAGATAAGAAACCATGAACCGAATGGACAGCAAAACTCTGAAAATCACCACAGGGGCGATGATCGTCGCGATCTTCGCTATTCTGCTTCTCCTGAACCGGCAGACAGCCGGCTTCTTTGAGGAGCTGTTCGTCTACCTTCTGCCGATCCCGATGGTCGCCTATTCCGCGAAATACGGAGGGAAAAGCGGTATTCCGGTGTTTGTCGCCATGGCGCTCTTCTCCTTCCTCTTCGGCACACTGCTGACCGTCTTCTACGCGATCTCCGGCGCTCTCCTGGGTCTCATCTTCGGGACCTGCATCTACCATAAGGTCGACAGCGCAAAGACCCTGGTCATCGTCATGCTCCTTTCCGCGGTGTTCAATGTCCTCAGCACCGTTGCCCTGGCGGGCGTCTTCGGCTACGACCTTACCGCAGAGATCCGGGAAATGCAGAACCAGATGAGCCTGATTTCCGAGAAAGCCGGCACTGCTGTCCCGGAAATGATGCTGAGCCTTGACTTCATGAAACGGATGTTCATTATGTCGATGGTCTTTTTCGGCATGGTCCAGGGCTTTCTGATCTACGAGATCAGTCTCCTGATCCTGCGGCGCCTCCGCTTCCCGGTACAGCCGCCCCGGTCCGTGTTTCTCTATTATCCCCCGAAGTGGAGCGGAACACTGACACTGTTTCTGTTCTTTGTCTATGACTTCACCTTCCTGAATCCGGCAATGGATGAAAATCTCAGGAATGTATTTCAGATCGTCGGCATCTGCGGATATATGTATCTGGTGGTTTTCGGCATGCTCGCCCTGATTCTGGCGATCCGCATCTGGGTGACCCGGAACCCTCTGCTCATCGGTCTTCTCGGCATGCTCGCTCTGTTCATCCTTCCGCAGGCACTCATGCTCCTCGGCGTCATGTACATTTCCTTTTCGCTTCACCGCCAGCTGCTGGAAGCCCTGGAGCGCAAAAACCGGAATGGCAGGAAGCCTCAGGAGAACTGACGCGGTCAGTGACCGGGCGCTCCGCTCCTGAGCACGGGTTTCAGAATCGTAAAAACAGCATATTCTCAGGACAACGCATACAGCGGATTTCCGGAAGAGGCATATTTTGTACTTCCGGAAGCCCGCTGTTTTGCTGCCGTTATTTAGGATAATCCCTTCGTAAAGCAAAGCGGGCCGGCAAAAGGATCCGGCTCCGGAATCACGAAGGAGGTCCCCGATATGAATCTCAATGAATATACTGCCCTGTTTCTGTTCTGCCTGACCCTCTCTCCGCTGATGCTGGTCCTCGCCGGGAGCCCCGCAGGGCTCCTGATCATCTGGGGTTATTTCTTTTACAAAATCGGCGCTGCCGCGTTCCGCCGGCACCGCGAAGATCTCTGGTACCATTCCCGGAAAGAGGCAGCTTCCAACAGGATCCGAATGGAGCGGATCTTCCGCCGCACCCGGCATAATTATGGTTCTGCTTTCTTCTCCTGAGGAAAAGTGTGGTATCATGAAATCATGAATGGAAGATGGTATTACTGCGATGCAAACGGTGCAGTGGCCAAAAACCGCTGGATCGGCGACTATTACGTCGGCGGGGACGGCACCATGGCTGTAAATACCTGGATCGGTGCTTATTATGTCGGTGCAGACGGCAGATGGGTGCCGGGCCAGTCTTCAGGCGGTTCCGGCCAGACGGCGCAGGCAGGAATTCCTGGATCTACAGCATCCCGGTAAATGTAAATGCTGAGACTTATGCGGGATCCACTGCGCGTTATAATCTGAACGGCTACAGCCAGTTCACGATCTACGCATCCACCAATGACGTCGTGACCGCCGGCGGCGATGTCCTCTTCCACGCCAACGCCTCCGGCTGGAATGTGGACTGGTCCAGAGCAGAGACTGTCAACGTCTGGTGATCCTGCATCATACAACCGTTTTCTGAAAGGAGTCCTGATCCATGAAAGCATTTTCCCCGGATGCCCTGTCGGTATTCGGAACCAACTGGGCCCTGCTGACCGCCGGCACGCCGGAACATTTCAATACCATGACCATCGGCTGGTGCGGCATCGGCCGTATGTGGAACAAGCCCTCCTCCACCGTCTACGTCCGCGAGAGCCGTTACACACTGGAGTTCATGAACGAAAACGACTACTTCACTGTCAGCATATATCCGAAGGAATATCTTCCGGATCTTCAGATCCTCGGCAAGTATTCCGGACGGGACTGCGACAAGGTCGGAATGACCCGTCTGACCCCGCAGGCTGTAGAGAACAGCATGACCTTCGCCGAGGCATCCGTCACCCTGGTCTGCCGTAAAATGTACCGGCAGTTCATGGACGCAGATGCCATGCCGAAGGATGTCCTGGACACCTTCTACAAGGATGGAGACATCCACTACATGTTCATCGGAGAAGTAGTGGACGTGATCGAGAATGCGCCCGTAAACTGATTCCCGGGCTCCATATTACGTCCCGGATTCCCGTTAATAATCCCGGATTCCCGTAAAAAAACCGGCCGCATCAGGAATTCCCTGATGCGGCCGGTTTTTACTTGCGGTTTACCAGCACGTCGATCGAATTGATCACACTGCCGATGTGATATTTGATGAGGAAATACGCGTTCCGGTAAACGGGATAACGGGTCTGGGCTTCCTCCAGAAGCGGAAGGACGTAACTGCGGGTCTCCGCGATATACTCCCGGATCTTGCTGTCCGGAAACGCAAAGGTCATAAACGAAACATTGTTGCAGCGATCCAGAAGCTTTACGATCGTCGCTACGCGGTTTTTGATCAGACGGCTGTAATAGCGTTCCAGCGTCTCCTCCCGGCTTTCCCCCTCCATCGGAATCCTGGTCAGAAGGCGGACCGCTTCCCGGACTTCGTCCGATACCGGAAGTTCCTCCGGCGCGATATCACAATCTTCACATACATCATGCAGAAGTGCCGTTGCGATCACCTCATCCTCGTTGATCTCCAGTGATATCGCATGGCATGCAACATTCAGCGGATGCGTGATGTAAGGGATCGCGAAATCCCCCTTCCGGGTCTGGCCGTCGTGGCTGCTTTTCGCATACTTCAGGGCCATGAGCGTATTGTTCCAGTTTTTGGAACTCGCATGACTCTTGATGAAGTGATACATATGCTTTTCGCTGAAAAGATGTTCCCCGACATTTCCCGGAGCAAAGTAGAACTGCGTTTCTCCGCGCAGCGCGGATTCAGGCATACCCAGAACGTCCGAAAGGGCGCTGAATCTGCCTTTACCCGGCTCGGTACTTCCATTTTCCCAGTTCCTGACAGCCTGTTCACTTACCCCCATAAGTTCGGCAAGACGAAGCTGCGTAATCCCGAGCTCTTTCCTTCTGGCGGCGATGATGTTCCCGACTTTGATGTCTGCCATTCGGACCTCCTGAACAAAACCAGTGAACCCGTACATTAAAAGAATAACACTTTTTGGGCCGGCAGGGGAGAATATTTCCAAACTTCCCCTGAACTGTTATAATCAGTTTAAGCGGTCCCGTGTGTATTAAAGCATGCGGACCGGCAAATCTGATTCCGCTAAATATCATTATCACAGGAGGAAACTGCTATGAAATTCTATAAATGCGAAGGCTGCGGAAAACTTGCTGTCCTGTTCAGAGAGTCCGCCTGTCCGACCAAATGCTGCGGCGAGCCGATGGTTGAGGTCGTTCCGGGCACTGTCGATGCAGCGAGAGAAAAACACATTCCGGATGTCGCTGTCGAAGGAAACCTGGTAAAGGTCAAAGTCGGCTCTGTCGAACACCCGATGCTTGACGCCCACTACATTGAGTGGATCATCCTTGAGACCAATCAGGGCTTCCAGAAGAAGGATCTGAAGCCCGGCCAGGCTCCCGTTGCCGTCTTCGCGCTTGCGGAAGGCGAGACCCCGATTGCCGCTTACGAAAGCTGCAATCTCCACGGAATCTGGAAAGCAGACATCTGAAGCCGGGGAACACTCTGACCGCTTCACAGGAAAAGCCTTTTCGGAACCATATTCCGGGAGGGCTTTTCTTTCAGTTTTACGGCAGAACTGTCATTCCTGATTTGTCATGTTTTCACCATTGAGGCACTGCAAACGACAATGTTAAACTGTTTTTGCAGATATCGCCTCTTCTGCAGATACCGTTTCTGCAGATCCTGATTCTCAGGTCTGTACTGTTGCTGAAAGGAGAAAAAACCATGAAAAAAAGAGTCTTTGCATTACTGCTCGCTGCAGTCATGCTTTCCATGCACCTGACCACCTTCGCCGCCGGCTGGGAACAGCTCCAGTCCGGTGAGTGGATGTACTACAATGCCGACGGTTCCTATAAGACAGATACCTGGATCGGAAACTATTACGTGGATTCCTCCGGCTGCATGCTCCGGAACGGCTGGACCCCGGACGGATACTGGGTCGGCAACGACGGTGCCTGGGAGCCCCAGTGGGGACAGCGGCATGACGACGTGGCGCCCTGGCCCGGCAAGCCGTACCGCGGGACCTACACCTACGTCTTCTACAGGGATGTGTACGGCGACGGTGTCGAGCACTGGTCTGCAAAGGAATCTATTTCCTTCTCAAGCCGTACCACGACCTATGAGATGTATCCGGTGGGCCGCAGCTATTACATGATGATGGACATCCTCAGCGGTGATGTTTACGGCAGCGTTTCCTTCTCTCCGGACAGGTCTGTCGCATACGTCAATCTTGGCGGCGTCCCCCAGCGCTGTGAAATCGAGTGGTAACAAAACAGGAGAACAGTATGAATACTTTTTTTGAGCTTGCGAAAGCACGTTACTCCGTAAAGGGGTTCGACGGAAAACCGGTAGAACCGGAAAAACTGCAGCAGATCCTCGACGCGGGCAATGTCGCCCCCACCGCCAAGAACAACCAGCCGCAGCGCATCTACGTCATCCAGAGTGAAGATGCCTTGGCGAAGGCCAGGACCCTCACGCCCTGCACTTACAAAGCCTCCACTGTCCTTCTCTTCACCTACAACAAGGACGAAGTCTTCCTGTATCCGGGTGCGGAAATGGTCTCCTCCGGTGCAGAAGACGTGTCGATCGTCGCGACCCACATCATGCTGGAAGCGACGGATCTCGGCGTCGGTTCCTGCTGGGTCAATTTCTTCGAACCTGCAAAGGCAAAAGAGCTCTTTAACCTTCCCGACAATGAAGTCCCGGTGCTCCTGATGCCTCTCGGATATCCGGCAGAAGGTATCGCCCCGCTGGAAAACCACATGAAGAAGAAAGCTCTGGACCAGACAGTGAAATACCTCTGATCCGAGGAAACCGGTCCCCGGTTCAGGCTTTCCGGTTCAGGTCTTCCGATTCCGTTCAATTCGGAAGCCGGACAGCTGCCCTGAAGAAATACAATGCCCTGAGTCATCTGACTCAGGGCATTCTCTTTTTTCATGTCAGTTCATTCAGATCAGTTCATTCAGGTCAGTCCTCAAAATACTCTCTGTAGTCGTTTTCACAGGAAAACAGGATGTACCTGCCGTCTACATATCCCATATAGCCTGCTTCCGTCGAATATCCTTTCATGTCCGCACCTCCAAATCTGTGAGACCTTTCTGTTTCTTACAGTCTCATTCTACGAATTCTGAAGGTGCGAATTATTCTATTCCGGAAGTCCGTTTTTCTTCCCTTCCATTCGGCATTCCGATCCGGTTCCATGCGTTCCGGAGTTTTCGATTTACTGTATGCCGTCCTTCCCGGGCGTTTTACTTTGCTGCATGCCGGTCTGCCCGGAACTCCGGGTCTGCTGCACGCCGGCATTCCCGGTATTCCTGCTTTCTTTCTTCTCCAGCCGGATATAGATAAAGGAGATCAGCAGAGCCAGAAGACCCGCCGCAAGGAAGACTCCGACCCGCATGCCGCTGCTGAGATCGCCGAAATCATAGACAGCGATCTTTACACAGGCAAAGATCGCAAGTCCCAGCCCGTACAGGCGCAAACAGCGAAGCTTCATCCGGAATCCGAGCCCCACACAGGCGCAGGCCAGGGCGAGGAGAAGGATGCTGATCCAGACCGGCACCGGGATATCGATGACAAGGATCATATACGTCAGGTAGACCGCGTAAAGGAGCCATCCCGGGACCGGGATCCGGAACTCCCTGCTGTCCGCCGGCGTCGTCTGCAGACCGACACTGATACCATTCCCCGGAACCTGATTTCCGGCCGGGACAGCTTCTTTCCCGGACCGGCCGGGAAGTCTCAGCTTCTCCCCGCAGAGCAGGAACACGGCAGCGCTGCCGATCACAAGGAAAAGAACGTAGACCAGATGCAGGTCACAGTCCCTGAGACATTCATGGTGAAGCAGGATCAGAATCAGCATCACCTGCCCGTACAGGCACGTCAGACTGTCCCGTTTTTTCGGTATCCGCTGCAGGATCAGCGTGAGTACAAGAATGACTGCAGAACAGAGGAGGTGTTTGTAAAGACTCCCTTTGTACCCGACGAAAACGGATCCCAGATAGTATTCATGGATCGCACATACGATGTACAGAGTCAGTGCAGCCGCATGGGCACTGAAATACCCGGGCTGGAAAAAGAACAGGACAAAGCCGGCCAATGCCATGACGACCCAGAGATTCGGGACCGCTCCCATCCCCGCGGTCGATGCTGTCACAAAAGCCGCAATCGTGATGGCAAGGTGCAGCATGATCAGGCTGCTGCTTCCGTCCCGCCGCGCAATCAGCAGAGAGACCGCCATGGCCGTGATACAGACCGGGACAGCCACCACGCCTTCCTGCCCGGCAGCACAGATCATCATCCATATAATGATCAGAGTATAGGCGCCGCGGTACAACTCTCCGGAGCCGTGCTTCAGCGCAAGCACACCCGCTGCAGTGCCGGTGACAAAGGGAATGGAGAACATCCCCGCCGTCATGAGACGCTCCCAGGTTTCATTACAGTCGGCAAACAGAAGGGAAATGAGGATCGTCAGTCCCACGATAAAGTGCCAGAGCAGCACCATCCCAAGCTTTTCCGGAGCGTTCTTCTTTCCCGGATTCTCCGCCTGTTCTCTTCCGAAAAGACGAATGCATTCCATCACGGTCAGGAACAGCACCACCGGCAGAAGATCCGCTGCTTCAAGGGTATAATGCCCGAACAGCGACCATTCCGAGCTCTGAAGCTGCAGGAAGATGGTAAAAGCCGCATAGGCGATCATGTGGATCCCGCTGCAGATCTCCCGGTTCCTCCGCACCGGCAGCAGGGCTGCCGCAAGGTTGATAAAGAAGGTCAGGAACGCGGCGATCAGGCCCGGCGTCTCCTCTCCCGTCATGATCAACGCAGTATAGCTCCCCAGGAAGAGCACCAGCCGCAGCATCAGGGAATCACGGTGACGGCTCAGCCACACCGCAAATCCGGAGATGATCAGTGTCACTGCAAGGACCGCAGGCCCGGGCAGTGTTTTCAGGGAATAGTAATTGATAAGCGCTGCTGCGTAGAGACCGGCCAGGCCCAGCGCTGAGGTAATCTCAGCGAAGCGCGGAAGCCGTTTGCGGATCCACAGTTCGGAAACCGCCGTCAGAGCTGCAAAAACCACAAACAGGAACAGGCCCTGGGCCATCCCGCTGAGGAAGGATGCGCCGAAGATCATCAGGGCAGAAATAAGGAACAGGACGCCTATCACTGAAAGCACCGTCGCCGCGATATTGAACTCAATGCCTCCGGGCGTGCCGGCATTGCCCGCGTGCTGTTTCCGCTGCGCCGAAGCCGCGGCAGGCCTTCCTGTCTGCTGTCCGGGCGTCGGAGCCGCAGCTGAAGTTCCCGCCGGTGCGGGGCCTGCCGCCTGCAGTCCCCGGAGTTCCTTCCGGACTGCCTCCAGTTCAGCCGCCTGCCGGTCCAGGCGGGCAGAAAGTTCCCGGAGCTTCACATCTGGCTGCGGCGTCCCGCAGGACGCACAGAACCGCACTGCATCGGGCATCTGCCGCCCGCATTTCGCACAGTATTTCATGAGTTCTCCTTTCGTTTCCTCCCACCCTGATTATATTAAAAAGAAACAGACCGGGACATAGACAGTTCCGGTCTGTTTGTACAAGAGTCTATTATTGGTCTCCGGTTTTGTTTTCCGAAGCTTCGTTTTCCGGTCTTTCCCGGCGGAGTCCGCCGCTTAACCCTCCGTTTACGCCCTCGTCATGGCGATGGTTCCCGTCCTCTGGACCTCCAGGATCCCGAAGGAACGGACCAGGTTGATAAACTCCTCCACCGTCTCCGGAGCCGCGTGCAGCTCGATCATCATGCTCTTCTGGGCCAGCTGCATGATCTTCGCGCCCATGACATTGCAGATCTCAATGAGACCGCCCCGGTTCGTCGGGGTGTAGGACACCCGGATCAGCATCATCTCCAGGGAGATGCAGCGGCTCTCTTCCAGCCTGCGGACCTTAATGACGTCCACCTGCTTGTTCAGCTGTTTCTCGATCTGGTCGATGGTGCGCGTGTCTCCGGTAGAGACGATCGTCATGCTGGACACGTCATGCTGCTCGGTCTCTCCCACTGCGAGGCTGTCGATATTGTAGCCGCGGCGCGCGAACAGTCCGGATACGCCGGAAAGGACACCGTCCTTGTTTTCCACCAGCACGGAAAAAATACCTTTCATCGCGTCCTCCTTTTCAGATCGTCAGATTCTCTTCCGCAATGTTGCAGACCATCAGCGCCGCGCGGTCCCAGGCCAGGAACTCCTCGATCATGCCCGGGAGCTGCTCGTTGGAGTTGCACTCCACATAGTCCATATTAAATGCGCCGGCAATGCAGTCAAAGCGCGGGTAGTCGTGAAGACGCACGCCGGAATACCTGCGTCCGCAGTTTTTCTCCTGATACTCGCGGACCAGGCCGAGATAACGGTTCCTGAGCACCAGGACCTTGACCGCCACCTTGCACACGGCCGCGGTGGCCAGCTCGTTCATCGTCATCTGGAAGGCGCCGTCGCCGCAGACTGCCACCACCTGGGTATTCGGCGCGCAGATCTTGGCGCCGATGGCTGCGGGGATCGAGTAGCCCATGGTCCCCATGCCGCCGGTCGTCAGGAAACGGCCGTTCTTCATCACATAGTTGTCCGCAGACCAGAGCTGGTTCTGGCCGACGTCGGCCACGTAGATGGCGTCGTCGTCCATCTTCTCGGAAAGGGTCTGCACGAGAAGCATGGGGTTCACCAGACGGTTGCTCCACTTCCGCTGATCCACGGTGCTCTTCTTGATCTTCTCAAGTTCCCCGATCCAGCTGGAGGTGTCAATGTCGATCTTCGAATCAATCAGCGTGCGGAAGATATTCTTCACGTCGCCGACCAGCGGGAGTGTCGGGCCGAGGTTCTTGCCGATCTCCGCAGTGTCGATGTCGATATGGATGACCTTCAGGCTCCGTTCCAGGTTCTCCGGCTTCGGGACCGCACGGTCCGCGATCCGCGCGCCCACGACGATCAGAAGATCGCTGTTGGCGACAGCCCGGTTCGCATAAGGCTTTCCGTTGTTCCCCAGCATGCCGAAATACAGTGGGTGCGCCTTCGGCAGGACACCGATGCCCATCATGGTATGAACCAGCGGGATCTGGAACTTTTCGCAGAATTCCCGGACCACCGGCTCGCCGTTGCCCAGGATCACGCCGCCGCCTGCGACCAGCAGCGGTTTCTGTGCCTCGTTGATGGCCGCGATGACCTTGGCCATCTGCTGCGCGTTTCCCTTGGTATTCGGACGGTATCCGCGGATATTTACCTCCTCCGGATACACAAACTCCTTCCGCAGCTGTGCCATCTGGACATCCCTCGGAATATCGATCAGCACCGGGCCCTGACGACCGGTGGAGGCGATGTAGAAAGCTTCCTTGAAGACCCGCGGGATATCGTCCGCGTTCTTCACCAGATAGCTGTATTTCACGAAGGATTTCGTGGCGCCGCGCATGTCCGCCTCCTGGAACACGTCCTTGCCCAGGAGATGCGAATCCACCTGTCCGGTGATGGCGATGATCGGGATACTGTCGGCATAAGCCGTAGCCAGTGCTGTGATGAGGTTTGTCGCGCCGGGGCCGGAGGAAGTCACGCATACGGCAGCCCTGCGGCTGATGCGGGCGTACCCGCTGGCTTCGTGACCTGCGTTCTGTTCCTGTCTCGAAAGAATATGCTCGATCCGGCGGCTGTCGTACAGCGCGTCGTAAAACGGAGCGATCGCCACCCCCGGATAACCGAAGATCCGGGAGATCCCCTCCGCCTCAAGACATTTCACCATTGCCTGGGCACCATTCATAAATAATATCTCCTTTGTAAATATCAAATCCCGCGGAACGTTTATCCCAGTGGGAGTCTTCTCTCACTGAGATAAAAAAGCGCGCATTCCCGCAGCGCTCATATCTGTAAAAATTATATTTAATCTGTATTTTCATATATGTCCGCCCAGATGTCAAGGAAACGCTTTTAATAAAACCGTAATTCCATCTTCAGATTCGGACCCCTTTCTCTTCAGCAAGATTTCAGCAAAGATGGCTAAAGTAAACCTCGTCAGCAGGAGAACACCGGTCCGGATCCGGGAGATCTTCCGGGCCCGAAAAATCTTCAGGATCCGAAAAATCCATAAAAGGCATCCGGCCTTCCCGCTGTTCAATACCAAATTAAAACAACACAGGAGGACTTAATTAATGAAAATTAACACAAAGAAACTTGCGGCAGGCCCTGTCATGGCGGCAGCCCTGCTCTGTGCAGTCAGTGTCGGTGTGAACGCGCCGGGCATCAGCAATGTGTACGCAGCTACAGTCACTGAAAGCACCGAAAACTCACAGGCGAAGCGGCCGGAAAAGGGATCACAGCGCGGACAGAACGGTGAAAAGCCCGAAGAGAAGGGCACCCGCTATGTCGGAAAGATCACTTCCCTGACCTCTTCCACCATCACCGTGGAACTGGGCGAGATGAAGCAGAGAGAAAAGCCTGCGGAGGGCACCTCCGGCACCAAGCCGGAAAAGCCCGCAGACGGCACCTCCGGCACCAGACGAAAGAAACCCGCAGACAGCACCGATGCCGCCACCGGCGCCACCAAAGACTCCACAAAGGAGAAGAAGGATCTCAATCCGGAGGATTTCATCACTCTGACCGGTGAGACGAAGACCATCACCGTCACCGATTCCACCAAGTTCCGCAGCCGCGGAAAGAAAAACGCGGATGGAACGGAAACTGCAGATACCGCCGGGGAATTCACCATTTCTGATCTGGCAGCCGGCGACTACATTACCTTCCTCGCGGACGAGGACGGCAGCATCCTGGAAGTCAGCAAGGGAATCGGAATGGGAGGCCGCGGCCGCCACGGCGGACCGCAGGATGACCGGAAGCAGAAAGAGACCACTGCGGCGGCGCAGTAACTCTCCCGTCTTCTTCCTCTTCCCCCGGTGCCCGGGACAGGTTATAATTTTATACAGAGTATCTGTGGCAGTTTTTCAACATCGACCGCCAGTCAGGAAAGGAGAAATACTATGTCTGAAAATAAACCAGTCCCCGGCACCGGGGGAGATCATTACATTCCCTATTCAGAGCGTTCAGGCGCGGAATCCGTCGTCTTTTTTACCAGAAAGCGTACTCCGGAGGGGCTTGTCGCGATCTATGACCGCATCTCCTCGGTCCTGACCGGAAAGGTTGCGGTGAAGCTTCACACCGGAGAACCCAAAGGTCCCAACATCATCCCCCGTCCCATGGTTCAGGAGCTGTTCAAGGAGCGTCTGAAGGATGCGGCGATCGTTGAGACAAATACCTACTATGACGGCGACCGGTATTATACGGAAGACCACAGAAAGACCCTGAAGGTCAACGGCTGGACCTTCGCGCCGGTGGACATCATGGATGAGGACGGCACTGCCATGCTTCCGGTCAAGGGCGGTAAATGGTTCACGGAAATGTCCGTAGGAAAAAATCTGCTGAATTACGATTCCCTGCTGGCGCTGACTCATTTCAAGGGCCACGTTCAGGGCGGATTCGGCGGTTCCAACAAGAATATCGGCATCGGCTGTGCGGACGGACGCATCGGAAAGGCGATGATCCACACCACGCCCGGTCAGCCGAACCAGTGGGACATCGCGAAGGAAGAGTTCATGGAGCGCATCACGGAATCCACGAAAGCCACCATCGACCACTTTGCGGGACACGTAGCCTATATCAATGTACTCCGGAACATGTCAGTGTCCTGCGACTGTGAGGGCGTGGCAGCGGCTCCGGTCGTCACGCCGGACATCGGCATTGCGGCATCCCTGGACATTCTCGCGGTGGATCAGGCTTCCATGGATCTGGTCTATGCACTTCCGCTCCTCAGCCGCACGGATATTGTGGAACGGATCCAGTCCCGGCACGGACTGCGCCAGCTCACTTACATGAAAGAAATGGGCATGGGCAACGACCGGTACACGCTGATCGATATCGACAACGGCGACGCGGTCATCACGGCAGAGCAGGCGGTCGAGGGAATCAGCGGCAAATGGACTCCGGACCGCTACTCCAGGATCACGGTATAACGATATGTCGAAGTATCTTGTCTGTTCGGATATTCACGGAGAGATTGAAAATTTCCGCGAGGCGCTCCTTCAGGAGCTGCCACTGGACGGCGTTCTGATCGCCGGAGATCTGGAACTCAGGACCGGCGAGATCGAGAGCGTGATCTGGGAAGCCGTCCAGGAGACGGATCCCTCTGCGTCCACGATCCCGCCTTCCTATATCGTCGCGGGCAACAATGACGGATGGACTGCGCCGGAGCTTCCGAAAAAAATCATCACAAAGCTGGAAGGGCACACCATCTTTCTCTGCCACGGCCACCGCTTCGGCGTTCCGCGCCTCAATACGCTGTGGGTCCAGGCAAAGAAGTCAGGGGCGGATATCGCGATCTTCGGACACACCCACCGGTACCAGGACGCGGAGCACTTCGGCGTCCGCTTTCTGAATCCCGGGAAGCTGGGGTACAACTTTTCAGGTCTTCGTTCCACCTACATGATCCTGACGTTTTTACCGGACGGGAGCGTGAATGCGGAAAAACGCTTCCTGCCCGAACGGCCGGATCCTTATTTCTGAAGCCGGAACACAAAAAACCGGGAACCTGTTTGATCTCAGGTTCCCGGTTTTTATGTTCGCCTTATTTCATTTTCCGGATCAGTGTACCCAGACACCGTTGCCGTCGACATAGTAGCCGTCCGGCGTGTAGCAGTTCGTATACATATCTCCGTTCGGTCCGCAGAAGTAGTAAACGCCGTTCCAGTTGATCCAGCCGGTACGCATATAGCCGTTCCCGTCGAAGCAGTACCACTTGCCGTTGATCATCTGCCAGCAGTTCCGCGGATAGGTTCCGTTCGCATTGCGGTACCACCAGCCACGGTTGTCCCGGTTCCATCCGTTGACGATCTGGGGCTGGCCAGGTCCGCCGGAAGAGGAGGAAGAAGAAGAGGATCCGCCGCCGGAGCCGCCGGAAGACTTGCCTTCAAACCACTTGGTGTCAGAATAATCACCCCAGGAGCCGTGTTTGTTGTTGTGGACCAGACGGACACGGAACTTGTAGTCGCCGTCCTTCTTGATGTAACTGCTGAAATTATAGGACGTGCTGGTGGTCTTAACCAGTGCGACCTCGGTGCCGCCCCGCTTCAACTGGATCTGATACTTTTCTCCGCTTTCCCGCTGCTTGTCCCAATGCGCGGTCTTCCCGCTCCACCAGCAGTCGCCCCAGTAATCATCCGGCGTATAGGAAGAACTGGAGGAACTTGAGGATCTTTTCTTCGAAGAAGAGCTGGAATAATTATACTCGTTCTCATAGTAATTACTGCCGGCCCAGCCGCCCTCCTCAAGAGCCCAGCCGCTGGCTCTCGCGATATCCGCGGCATCTCCATACTGGTCGTCATATGCATCCGCCAGGGCAGAACCTGCAAAGACACCGCCGATGGCCAGAATCGCCGTCATCCCCAGCACACCGAGCATTTTTAAAGTAGCTTTTCTCATAGATTCATTCTCCTTTGCTTAATGCGGGCATCGCCTTGAAACATTCCGCCGGAAGTGATTCTCAGTGCACCCAGACGCCATTGCCGTCGACGTAATAGCCGTCCGGCGTGTAGCAGTTCGTGAACATGTCTCCGTTTGGTCCGCAGAAGTAGTAAACACCGTTCCAGTTGATCCAGCCGGTACGCATGTAACCGTTCCCGTCAAAGCAGTACCACTTGCCGTTGATAAACTGCCAGCCCCACTACAGCGGCAATTTTCAAGATATGTCTGCTCATCCCATACCCCTTTTCCAGTGATGTTTCCAGAACTCATTTTCTGCAAATGCAATCACTCATTATCTTTTGATGTATCCATTATAATCCTATTCCCGAAATCCGCAAATGCCCTTTAGGAAGTTGTAATAATCATTTCTTTTTGTCAAACACCGCGTCCCGGTGCTTTCGTTTACCTCCTTCAGCAATATTTTTCTGTACGCTAGAATACAATCAGCCGTAAAGCCCTGCCTCTGCAGGGTCTGGAATCAACCCGGTGCAAGTCCCGCAAGCGGGACATAAATTATTTCAGAAAGGATAGCTTCTCCATGTCCTCACAGGAAAATCGCGCGGCCGATGCTGCCGCGCCGGAGCCGGTCGCAAAGCATCCGGAATATACCTACACCATGATGATCTTTGACGGTCTGTGTGTCTCCGGCGCCTCCGTCGTCATCCCGCTGCTCCGGGATCACTACGGTCTGTCATATGATCTCGTGGGAACACTCCTCGCGCTGCTGAGCGTAGGGAATCTTCTCTCCTCCTTTATCTGCGGGTTCCTGCCGCGCCGCCTCGGGGTCCGGAAGACCGCCCTCATCTTCACCTCCGGTCTCTTTCTGGGTTATCTGATGCTGGTCCTGTTCCGGGCGCCTTTCATCATCTGCCTCGCCTTCCTGGTCATCGGCCTCGGCAAAGGAAGCACCATGAACAATGCCACGGTAGCCGCCGGATCCGGGACCGCGGACAAGACAAAAAGCACGAATTTCATCAATGCGACCTTCGCCCTCGGCAGCCTGATGGTCCCTGTCCTCTATACTGCGGCAGGACGGCTGCCGGGCTGGAAAGGCCCGCTCTGTGCCTTTACCTTTTTCGGCCTTGTCATCTGGATCATGTTCCACATGATCGGCCTCAGCAGCGTACGTCTGACGGGAAAGAACACAGAGGACCGCTCCTTCCTCAGAAGCCCCCATTTCTGGCTCTCTGTCGCCTTTCTTTTCTTCATCCAGTGTTCCGAGATCACTGTGGTGGGCTGGGTCGTCACATACTTTAAGGATGCCGGCATCCTAAGCGGCGCCCTCAGCAGCTGGACCGTCACGGTCTTCTGGCTGGCCATGCTGATCGGACGGCTTCTGATCGTCTTTGTGATCCCGCCGGAGAGTCCCCTGAGGACACTCCCGGTCATGTCCGCCGGCACCTGCGTGACGTATCTGCTGCTCCTGACCTCACAGTCGGGGATCACTGCGGTCGTCTTCCTCTTCCTGTACGGCCTGACAGCTGCCGGTTTATATCCCACCGTCATCGCCCAGTCAGCGAAAAACATGAACAATGCTTCTGTCGGCGTCATGCTGCCCATCGGAGGTATCGGCGCCATCGTCACCCCCTATTTAGTGGGCGCGGTCGCAGCTAAGGCAGGCATCGAGGCCGGCATGGCCTGCCCCATGGTGGCTATCCTTCTTTCCTTTCTCTGCTCGCTGCTGCTCCGGAGAATGCCGGACTGACACACAGAATAACTTCTCCGGAGAGTACCCGGCTGACATTAACGTGCAGGCCCGGCGCCTGCACGATCTTGCAGACTCAAAAACTGCCGCATCAGGATCATTCCTGACGCGGCAGTTTTTCTTTATGCTTTTCCTGCGGATTTCTTATGGTCGTTCGCGGCTTCCGAGGTGCCGATAAGGCTCTCGACCTCCTCGCCCTCCGGCGCGTCGTACATGCGCAGAAGCTCCTCCCATTTGTCCTCCAGGACCGGGACGCCGAGACGCCGGTTTTCTTCCATCACGCGGGTCTCCCGCTCTCCGGGATAGCGGATCTCTCCGCCCGGGACCACGGGCTCCGAAGCCTTCAGGTCTGCAATGATGGCATCCGCGATCCGGTCATTCTCCTCCACGGAACCGGCCCGCGACGGGTCGATGGCAATACATATCTGGGTGATGGCGATTTCGTCCCCCAGAGCGCCGATCTGGGCGACGGAATTCCCGCCGGACAGGATCGCGCCGATCAGGTCAAAGAGGATGGAAAGGCCGCTCCCTTTCCAGTATCCCGTCGGCAGGATGCGCCAGGTCTTCTCGATCTCGGAAGGATCCGTGGTCAGCTCGCCCTTCGTATCATAACCCGCCGCGAAGGGCATTTTTTCACCCTTCATCCGGGCGTTCTCCAGTGCACCGTAGGAGAACTGGGACATGGCGCAGTCCACTACGATGTGCTTCCCGTTGCTCCGGGGCACCGCGAAGACGATCGGATTGTTCCCGATGCGCCGGTCCTTCGCACCCCAGGCCGGCATGTTGGGCTGGGCATTGGTCCAGCAGATCCCGATCATGCCACGGTCCGCCGCCTGGAATCCGTAAGCCGCACCCCGCAGCCAGTGATTGTTGTTCCCCAGAGCCACCAGGCCGACACCGTACTGCTTCGCCAGGTCGCAGGCCCGGTCCATGGCCATCCGGCAGTTCAGCGGTCCGAAGCCCCGGTGTCCGTCCCAGCGCTCAAAGGCGCCGGAGCTGATCAGGACCTCCGGCTCCGCCCCCAGGCACCGCACCATATCTTCCATGTAATCGGCATCCTGCACGCGGATCTTCATTCCCTGAAGGTCCGTGATGTCCCGGATCGGCTGCTTCGAAGAATAGAAGCTTCTGGCCGCTGCGTCGTACCAGGACAGGCCCACGACCCCGGACCCCTCGAAGGACGCCATGATCTCCGCCCCGATCTCCCCGTCCAGGACCCGCCACATATGCTCCGCATCCTTGTAGAGATAGGGCATCTGGAGGACGATGGCCTTGGGACTGCAGGCATTCAGAGAGGAGAGGGAGGCCCGGGCAAAATCGATTCCGCCGAACCGCACCTGCTCCACCGCCGCGTTCTCATCCCCAAGCTCTGCGTTGGCGTAGACCAGGATCTCGATCCGTCCTCCGCTTTCTTCCTTTACACGATCCGCAAAATAACGCGCGCCGGCCGTGGTGGGATAATCTCCGGTCTGATTCTCCGCATAAGTAAACACAAATTCCGGCGTCCGGCCTGTCTGCAGACCCGCGCGGCAGCCGGAGAGACACAGGACCAACCCGCAGAGGCAGACTGCCGCCGCAGCGTACCGCCTGCCCGTCACAGACCGGCCTGCCCCCGTTCTGTACCGCCTGCCCATCATGTCTCCGCCTGCCGGTAATCCGACGGACTTTTCCCGGTGACCCGGCGGAACACCTTCGCGAAATAATTGGGATCCGGATAACCGACCGCCTTTCCCGCCGCCCGAATGCTTATGGATCCGTTCCGCAGAAGCCCCTTTGCGCGTCCGATCCGGTATTCCGTAAGGTACGAAACGAAGCTTTTCCCGTAGACCTGTTTAAAACGCTTGCAGAAATAGGCCTCCGAATAGCTGAACCGTTCCGACATTTCCTGTACAGAGAGGTCTTCCATATAATGGGCTTCGATATACGCGTGTACCAGCCGCTGTCCCTGCGGGGCCTCTTGCTCCTTCTCCGGGCCGCCGGCCGCTTTCCGGTCCTCTTCCGGTCCTTCCGCGGCGTTCCCGGTCTCCCCCGGACCTTCCGCCGCCTTGCGGCTCTCCTCCGCTGCCTTTGCGGGATCCGGGGTGCCGCGGCCAAACTCCGCCATATCCAGCGCCTCGTCCACCACGGAGAACAGCTCTCTCTGGTCGTAGGGCTTCAGGATATAATCCAGCGCATGGACAGTGATCGCCTTCCGCGCGTAGTCAAATTCGTCAAACGCCGTCAGGAAAATGATCGGCAGCCGGCGGTCCTTTTTCCGGATCATCTCCGCAGCCGCGAGACCGGTGATCCCGGGCATCTCGATGTCCAGGATCAGCACGTCGGGCTTCTCCCGCTCCCAGAGCTCCAGGACCTGCCTTCCGTTTTCCGCCTCCAGAATGCCGCAGGTTTCCCCGCAGTGAGCGCGAAGGCGCTTCGCGAGCACCCTCCGCTCGATCATTTCATCGTCCGCGACCAGAATCTTTGACATCTCATTCCTCCTCCCTGTTCGGGATCGTGATCAGGATCGACGTTCCGCAGCCTTCCTCAGACCATATCTCAAACGTTCCGTCCGGATACAGATTCCGGACTCGCTTGTAAATATTCCCGAGGCCGATGCCCAGGCCCGCCGCGGAGACGCCTCCCGCAGCAGCGCTCTGCTCTCCGCCCGTGCCTTCCAGACGTGTCATCAGCTGCGCCAGCTGTTTTCTGGTCATCCCCAGGCCGTCATCCCGGATCGTGAGACGGATCCGGTCCGTCCCGTTTTCCGGCGCCAGATGCTCCGCCTTCACAGAGACGGTTCCGCCCTGCTCCATTTTTGAGATTCCGTGGATCACCGCATTTTCCACCAGCGGCTGGAGGGTAAAGGAAGGGATCCGGATGCGGTCCGTATCCCCGGGGACATCGACCTCGTAGTTCACCCGGCTCCCGAAACGCATCTTCTGGAGATACATATACTCCGAAACGATCTGAAGCTCCATGGTGAGAGGAACGATCTGTTCTTTGGTGCTGAGGTTGTAGCGGAACAGGGCCGCCAGCGCCTGTGTCATCTTCTCCGTGGTCTCCGCTTCCTCAAGCTCCGCCATGGAGCCGATCATGTTCAGCGTGTTGAACAGGAAATGCGGATTGATCTGGCTTTTCAGAAGCTCCATGCGGTTCTGTTCCAGAAGCTGCTCCGTGGCCAGACGATCCATCTGCTCCTGGTGCAGAAGCTCTGCCATCTGGTTTTTTTCCTTCAGGGTGTTGATATAGTCTTCCGTAGCGTGCTTCATCAGATTAAAGGTGGTGCCCAGGTCGCCGATCTCGTCCCGGTTTTCCAACTCCACGTCCCCGCCGGAGAAATCATTCGCTGCGATCCGGCGCGCTTCCTCCGAGAGCTCCTGCACCGGTTCCGCGATGGACGCCGTCATCAGACGGCTGAAGTTCAGGATCACGATCATAATGGCGAGGGTCACATTCAGAAGAAGAAACGGCATCCGCCGCAGCGCAGGAACTTTGTTCGTATATGTACGGGATCCGGACACGACGGTCTGCTGGAGCAGGCGCCGCGCGTAGCCGGAGAGATAGCGCTGCATGCTGTAGACCTCATACAGCTTCCGGATATGATCTTCCGATCCCGGCTCTTCCGCCAGGACCTCGTCCCGCTGCGCTTCATAATGGCCGTAGGCATTCTGGATATTCCAGGTGCAGGCGCAGCGTTCCGCGCCGATGGCCGCATACCCAAAAGGAAGATTCCGGATGCTGTACTCAGTCTCCTCGATGGGTTTCAGCAGCGCCTGCCGGCTTCGGTCCGAGTGTTCCTCCATATGCGTATGAAGGGCACTGTCCTCCGACTCGATGGCGTCCAGCAGACGCTGGACCCGGAGATTCTCGTCGAGAATATTCCCGAAATCACTCATGGAAAAGCGCATAATGTAAAGATTGAAGCAGGTCGCGACGATGATCATCAGGAAGACCATGACCGCAAAGCTTCGCACCTTGTTGTTGATCGGCATCTGATACCAGAATTTCCGGAACATGGCTCCCTCCTTTCACATGCTTCAATAATAGAAAAAAACTCCGCTGCGGGCAAGCCGCCCCGGCGGAGTTCCTTTATAACTTTTATGAACTTATTCTTCGGCCTTGAAAACTTCCTTTCCGTCTCCACAGAGCGGGCAGACCCAGTCCTCGGGCAGATCTTCGAATGCCGTGCCCGGATCGATTCCGTTCTCCGGATCACCCTCTTCAGGGTCATAGATGTAACCGCAGGTCTCACAAACATACTTGTCCATGGAATTCCTCCTGAATAGAAATTAATAATGAATCCGAATATTGCTTACTGCCAATCACAGCATAATATATACTGCCATGGTTTGTCTAACATAACGTGCATGGCTATTTTCAACTTTATGGTTGATATTTATAAATCTCCGATATGTTCTCACATACCGGCTCTTTAATGGCACTAGCCTGATGCCTCTACCTGATCTAATTCAGGCTGCTTTTATTCGTGTCACT
>Ga0256404_1005515_pt1 | contig 22292 bp, 15 predicted proteins | sample RumenRJG_01DNA_FD_185990 | JGI IMG/M metagenome (GOLD analysis project Ga0256404, IMG submission 185990) | Bovine rumen microbial communities from Lethbridge, Alberta, Canada - RJG_01 | ecosystem: Host-associated > Mammals > Digestive system > Stomach > Rumen | place: Canada: Alberta | collected...
GTTCGTTGCACTACAAGCCGCAAATGTCAGTCGGAAAGGAAATCGGTGAATTCAGATGAGGCAACGTCCATATCCTGTCCGTTTACTGTCGTGTGCCGCCATTCCTTGCACTGTTCATACATCTGCCTGCGGTCTGCACAACTGCTGGCGCGGAGATAGAACGTATCCGTCCGCAGAAAGACCACCTCGACAAGCTCCTTCAGCCCACGGGCAATGGTGTCAGAGCTGGGTATTCTTGCACCGGGTGCTGTACTCAGGTACTTGTTCAGAATCGTGGTAATATCCTCTATATGGTCACCCCCACAGAGATAAATACTGAACAGAGCAAGCATGATATCGCTGTACTGGTAGCCATAGTTCGTACAGCGGACATTAAGGCGACCGTCTACCAGTTTGTCTAGCCCAGTGCGCTTAAATTCGTTCATAGCATAAAAAATTTCACCGTAGGGAACAATATTATTGTGTCTTATTGCTATCTTTGCCATGTCATGTAGAATTGAACTTCTTTTGTTTTGCATCATAAAGTTAGTGAAAATTCTGCAAATGACAAGTCTCTGAGGAACTTATTGCTCCTCAGAGACTTATAAAAAATATTAATAACAATTTACACGCTTCGTTGCGGAATTAAGGTTCTATATGTTTTCTGGAATTATCGAAGGAATGGCTGTTGTCAAGGCCATCAATTATGACAAGGACAATTTGAATCTGACGCTCACAAGTCTCCTGGGACACGAACTCAGTCCTGCACAGAGTCTGGCTCACAATGGGGTGTGTCTCACGGTGACCCGTGTCGACGGTGACCAGTATGAGACGACTGCCATGCGGGAGACGCTCGAGCGCTCCAATCTCGGAGACCTCAAGGTCGGCGACGAGGTCAATGTGGAGCGTTCTATGCCTGTCGGCGGCCGTCTTGATGGCCACATCGTGCAGGGACATGTCGATGAGACGGCTGTGTGCACACGCATAGTCGATGCTGAAGGTAGCTGGACCTATACATTTAAATATAAACTGGACCCTGAGATGGCTCGCCGGGGCTACTTCTGCGTAGACAAGGGGAGCGTGACGGTCAATGGCGTGAGCCTTACGGTCTGCAATCCCACTGACGACTCCTTTGAAGTCAATATCATCCCCTTCACTCACGAGCACACCAATTTCCACGCTATTGAGGTTGGTACTAAAGTCAATATTGAGTTTGACATCCTCGGCAAGATTATTGCCAGACTCAGTCACTTCCAGCTGTAGATGAGACCGCGCAGGACGCAGATAAGCTCACTCCTCTTGCTCTGTCTGATGAGCCTGATGGCGGTGCCGGCAAGTGCGCTTCGTCAGTACCGCAATCCGGTACCGGGCCGCTTCCCTATACTGGCCTGGTACTCCATCATGCCGGACAGTGCGCTGACCCGCGAGCGCTACTTGGAGATGGCGGACTGCGGATTCAATATCTCGTTTTCCCACATCTTTCAACTGAGCTCGATGAAGCGGGCGCTCAATGCCTGCCGCGGAACGGGTGTTACGCAGATGGTGACTGGCCAGCTGGTCGGGGAATTGAAAGGTGACTCGATGGTCAGCGGATGGTTCCTGCAAGATGAGCCGTCATGTGCGGGCTTCCCGGCGCTGCGTGAGTTTCGCGACCAGGTGCTGGCAGAAGATACTACGCGGGTCATATATCTCAATCTCTTGCCCAACTATGTTGCCCCCGAAGCACTGGGTACCACCTCATACCGCGAGTATCTGGAGCGGTTTACGCGGGAAGTAGATCTTGGTTTGATCTCGTATGACAATTATCCTATTGTGATGAGCGGTGACAGCCTTATGGTCAAACCTCAGTTTTACGGCAACCTGGAGGATGCTCTCGCCGTGAGTCGCTCTTCCGGTCAGCCCTTTTGGGCTTTTGCCTTGACCACGGCCCATGGAGACTATCCCGTGGCGACGAGCGACATCCTGCATCTTGAGGTCTTCAGCAATCTGGCCTATGGCGCGCAGGGCATACAGTATTTTACCTATTGGAATCCCGGCAATCAGGGGACATGGAACTTCCATACAGCGCCCATCAGTCTCGATGGGCAGCGTACCCACGTGTGGTATTTGCTTCGCGATATTAATCGGGAGATTCAAGCTTTGACGCCTGTATTCCTCGGGGCCAAGGTTGTCAGTGTCGGGCACACCGGCGCAGCCCTGCCCGTGCAGACACACCGTCTCACCCATTTGCCAGCGCCCTTCCACTCCGTTGAGGCCAGCGGGCAGGGTGTCCTAGTTTCCCACTTACAAAATGGGAAGGCTCACTATCTGCTTATCCTTAATCGGGACATCAATCACGCCCAGACGGTCACTGTGAAACGCAGTCGCGGTCTCTGTCGCATCTTGTCTTGCGGGTGTCAGGTCAAGGATCATGCCCGTCAGGATACATTCTCTCTGAGGCCAGGCCATTACCTCCTCTTTGGTTGGAAGTAAGCACCGCGATGCCTCTACTTGAGACAAGATATAAGAAAAAGAGGAAGCCCACTCGTTGGAGCGGGCTTCCTCTTCATTTATAATAGAGTATAGCTAAATCTAGCGGCGGATGTATCCGATGACGTCGCCGCGGCGGACGGTCGTACCCTGCTTGGCATTGATCTCAACCAGCACACCGCCAAGATTGGCCGGCACGCTGACAAGGCGTCCGTTTGTTGTCTCGATGACGCAGAACTGATCTCCGGCTTCATAGTGCATGCCGATATGAGGCTCGATGGCTTCGCGTGCCTGATCTCCGGCTTCTACATCCCACAGGATGCGGCCTCCTTCGGGTGCGGTGATGGGGTCGGCCTCAGCGTGGCGGCGCTCAGAAATCTGGGCGGGTGTCAGTCCTGCTGATGCCTTGGCCTCACGGGCCTTTTGCAGGGCTTCCTCAAACTGCTGCTTGGCTACGCCGCTCTTGTAGTTGCGGTATTGCGGCTCGTGCATGGCGAATTCGAAGAGTTCCTCTTCATCCTGGCCTTCGTCCCAGCCCTCTTCCTTCATCATCTTGCGATACTTGTCAAGCTCATCGGGATAGAGTGTCTGCGGGTCGACATCGGTAAACTCTTTGCCTTTCTCCTTTGCCAACTTGACCAGCTCAGGCGCTACCTTGCCGGGCAAACGTCCGCTCTTGCCGAGGATCATGCCCCACATATTTTCGTCCATCATGCTGAAGCGCGGTTTGCCTTGCTCCAAGGTGAGAAGATTCATGAGCGCAATGTTCTTAGTATATTGGCTGAAGGGAGTTACAAGTGGGGGATAGCCTACCTTGGGCCATACGTAGGCTACTTCGTTGAAGAGCTTGATAAGCAGTTGGTCCTCAGTGTAGGGCTCGAGCCCTTTGCTTTTGCGTGTAGAGTTGATGACTTGCTCCATGCCCTTGAGATCGGCCATCATTGAGCCCATCATGCCGCCTGGCAGACCGCAGCCCAGCAGGAGTGAGCTCATCAGCTTGTTGGAGGGATTCATGAAGTAGCCCAGGAAGTCGTCGATAAACTCTTGCGTCAGTTTACGTACCTGCATGTAGGCATCCATATTGATGTCGGCGACTTCAAATCCGTAGTTCTTGAGCATGCTCTGTACGGAGATGATATCGGGATGCACCTTACCCCAGCTCAGCGGCTCTACTGCTGTATCAAATATATCGCCGCCAGCCTTGGCAATCTCAAGTATGCTGGCCATGGAGAGGCCGGGGCCGCTGTGGCCGTGGTACTGTATGATGACATTGGGATGATTTTTCTTGATCATTGCCGTCAGTTTGCCCAGCATCGCCGGCTGTCCGATACCTGCCATATCCTTGAGGCAGATTTCAGGTGCTCCGGCTTCGATGAGCTGATCTGCTATGTGACTGTAGTACTCTGCGGTGTGTATAGGACTGTTGGTGATACAGAGAGTAGCCTGAGGTATCATGCCGCCCTCCTTGGCATACTGGATAGAGGGAATGATATTGCGTACATCATTGAGACCATCGAAGATACGGGTGATATCTGTACCCTGTTTTTTCTTGACCTTGTACATCAAGCGTCTGACATCGGCCGGGACAGGGTACATGCGCAGAGCGTTGAGACCGCGGTCGAGCATGTGGGTCTGGACGCCTGCCTCATTAAAAGGCTTGGTAAAGGCTCTTACGGCCAAATTTGGATTTTCTCCGTAGAGAAGGTTGACTTGCTCAAAAGCGCCGCCGTTGGTTTCTACACGGCTGAAGCAACCCATGTCTATGATCGCGGGAGCAACACGCTCCAGCTGATCCTTGCGGGGCTGATATTTGCCTGAGCTCTGCCACATGTCACGGTAGACGAGGCTGAATTGTATTCTTTTCTTTTTCATAATTGTCGATTAATTGTTGAGATTCAGACTGCAAAAATAATCATTTCCGTTTGTATGAGATAAATTACGATGCTAAAAATATGGATATGATGTGCCAATAGCTTTTCTCTGGATATTTTAATCTTTAATGATTATGGAGATAGGTAAGCACGTGACAATGAGAAAAGTCATCTTGCTGACGAGCTTGTCTATGATGGTCTTGTATAATTATATATGTGAAAATACATAAAATTAGGTATTGTGCAGGCTAGCAGAAGAGACTAGCTTTGCAGACGAATTCAAATGACAGACAGATACGATGATGACTCCTTTACTCCTGCTCGCGCTTGCCGCATCGATTGAGACAAATCCCATGCGGCAAGCCATGCCCCAAGATAGTTCTACCACAGTTGATATCGATGAGGTCGTGGTGATTGCTTCACCCAAGCAGACCAATCAGCTACGCAAGACGGCTACGAGTGTGTCGCTCTTCTCTTCTCAGGATATGAAGAGCGGCCGTATAGGGAATCTGAGCGGCCTCAATGGGTTGGCCCCCAGTTTCTTTGTCCCTAACTATGGTTCCCGTCTCTCCTCGGCGGCATACATACGTGGCATAGGCTCGCGTGCGGGTACGCCGGCTGTAGGCCTGTATGTGGACGACGTACCGGTAATCGACCGCAGCGAGTATTCGCTTAACCTGTTGGGCATTGACCGTATTGATGTGCTGCGCGGTCCGCAGAGCACGCTCTATGGCGTCGGAGCAATGGGAGGTATCGTGAGAATGTACAGCCGTAATCCTTTCAACTATCAGGGAACGGATATCCAGGTGAGCGGTGCTACGCGCAATGAGGCGCTGAAATTGCACGCCATGACCAATCAAAGGTTCTCTGACAAACTGGCAATGAGCTTGGGTGGATATTATGAGACAGACAATGGTTTCTGGCGCAATGACTCCCTGGGACGCAAGGTCGGAGGTACGGATGCTTTTGGACTTAAACTGAGGACTATGTACCATCCTTCGGACCGCTGGCTGCTGGATATGGGCGTGGGATATCAATATAGCGACGAGTCAGGCTATCCCTACTTCTATGGTGGCAGTATAGGCGGTGGAAATTTGGACGGCGTGGGCCGTATCACTGCCAATCGGGAGAGCAGCTATCGCCGTAGCCTCTTGACTGGTAGTCTGAAGGCACAGTGGACAGGCGAAAACTTCGTTTTGTCTTCAGTGACGGGCTACCAAGGATTGCGGGACCGCATGATGATGGATCAAGACTTCACTTATCTCGATGATTATACTCTCGAACAGCGACAGCGCGCGCATACGCTGTCAGAGGATCTCTCCCTGCGCTCGCTTCCCGGCCGTCGTTGGGAATGGACCGGCGGTGTGTCCACAATATGGGAGAATCTGAGAACGAAGGGCCCCGTCACATTTTATCAAGACGGTGTAGACATGATCAATACAAGCATTGCCAGTCATATGCCGACTCCGTCTATCACTATCACCAACCCGCGTACGGGCGGTCAGGTGACGCAAACGTTACCTATGAGTCTTGCTATCACCGACGAGAGTTTTGGCGTGCCGTCAGCCTTCCGCACGCCGGTGCTTAACCTCGCCGCCTACTGGCAAGGGACACTCCATGACTTCCTCGTACCCAGGCTCGGACTTACGCTAGGCTTGCGTTTGGACTATGCTCATCAGGAATTGAACTATCGTGGATGGGCTCCTGTAGGATACAGATTTGCGATGCCAAGTTTCCAGCTCACCTCCGATATGACCACTTCAACGTCGCTCTCAGGTAAGACCGGAAGAGACTACACGACTCTCCTGCCGAAGGCGGCTCTGCAGTACGATCTGCCGGAGGACAGAGGCAATGTGTATGTTACGGTATCTAAGGGACAGCGTGCAGGAGGGTACAATATACAGATGTTTTCTGACATCCTCAGCAAAGCGTTGCAAAATGATATGATGCAAGGCACTAAGGATTATGTTGACGGTGTACTTACGGAGCTCGCCAACAGTCGGCCACAGCTCAGCACCATGTTTACGGCGATCAGAGAGGCAGTAGACCAGCATATACCCATCGGCACTCTGCCCGATGTCAAAGCAACTGTCATCTATAAGCCGGAGACGAGCTGGAACTATGAGCTGGGTACTCATCTCAATCTGATAGGCAAGACCCTGACACTGGATGCAGCCCTCTATTTCATGGATATCCGCAATCAGCAGATCAGTCGCTTCGTGTCAAGTGGGCTGGGACGTATCATGGTCAATGCCGGCAGGAGCCACAGCTGTGGCATTGAGACAGGTCTGGCATCGCATCTGCTCAACGACCGCCTGTTCCTCAGGGCTGCTTATAGCTTCACTCACTCTGAGTTCCGCCGTTACAATACCGGAGATGCCGACTACAAGGGCAATCGTGTGCCCTTCATTCCCGAACATACGGCCAGCGTCTTGGCAGATTATACCTGGCGGATGAACGCCGGCCTCTTGCATAGCTTGATCCTGGGGGCACAGGCTACAGGACTGGGTAATATCTATTGGAATGAGGAGAACTCGGCGCGCCAGCCTTTCTATGTCACGCTTGGTGCGCATCTGACAGCTGATATGGGCAAGATAAGTGTCAATCTGTGGGGGCAAAACTTGACGAATACGGGCTACAAGAGTTTCTACTTTGAATCGGTGCAGCGTAAGTTTTACCAGAAAGGTACTCCCTTCCAGCTAGGAATCGATGTAAACCTGCATTTCTAAAGGTAGACGAAGATAGGCAGCCTCTCAAGGCGCTTCCTATCTTTACAAGGTCAGACTATGTCTCCGTGAAGTCGGATGTGAGCTTTACGGAGACAGTTTATATAAAAGGTAATAGGCAACTTATCTGAAAATGATGGGTTGCCGGTGAAGAGGAAAGTGATAGATGGACAATCGGGGCTCAGTCGATGATACCAAAATGGCGGAGCGCTTGAGCTATACCCTCATGGTCGACATCTGATGTGACGTAGTCGGCCTGTGCCTGCACATCTGGTTGTGATTGTCCCATGGCTACACCGATGCCGGCACACTGAAACATAGGCACATCATTGCCTCCATCGCCCAGGGCCATAGTCTCTGAAATGGGGAAGCCGAGGTAACGGGCCATATACCCGATGCCTTTGCCCTTGTCCACGCCAAGCGGCGTAATGTCGGAGAATGCTTCGCACCAGCGCGTGGACAGACAGTCTTGCAAATTCGGGAAAAACTCCGACTCCTGCTCTGCGGTATTGAGTGGGCTGACCTGTACGACAGGCTCCTGTAAGACTTCTTCCAGAGGACTGGACAGTTTTTGCCAATCGACATGGATGAGGTCGTAGCAGGCTTCATTGGCAGCTTGAGTGAAATGGTAGACAGCGACTTTGTCTATACCTACGATGACGGCGGGTATCTGATGAATGTCGCACTGCTGCATGATATAGCGGACGGCCTTGTCGGGCAAGGGCTGGAGGTGCACGGTGTGCTGGCCGACAAAGCAATTGGACCCATTGGTACAGATATAGCCGTCGATAAGGTCCTGTATGGAGGACAAGTTGTCTATGCAGTAGTAAGGCCGACCTGTGGCAATGATGATCTTGACCCCATGCTCATGGGCTTGACGCAAGGCTAACTGAGTACTGGCAGGTATAGTGTGGGTCGCAAAACTGACGAGCGTACCGTCGATATCGAGAAACAGGGCTTTGATCATAGGTGTGACATAATGGGGTATTTCACGTGCAAAAGTACGAAATAAGGCCTGCTTATCCGATATGTGGAGGCAGAAAAGTGCTGTCAGGAAGCTCAGTTGGGAAGTCGCGACATAAAGGGCGCTGGCAAATAAGCAGACGGGCACAGATGGGAGATCAGAACAAAGGAAAACAAAAAATAATCCGAAAGCTTGCAAATGATATTAATGGACAGGAGGTGCTACAGGCGACAATGGGCAATTGTTGGCCGGACTCTGTATTACTAGAGTATCTGTCGGGAACTGACAAGGTCGGACTTCGGTAAAACAAGGTCAGACCTAGTGCTCCAAATATCGGCGCTTGTAGTCAGTAGCTCGGATAGCGATGTGAGATAAAGAAGCGGATCGGATTGTGGCTATGGAGAGAGCGGTCAGCGGAAGGGGAAGGGAAGTTTTTCTGTACTGATATCGTAGGCGTTTGACTAAATCGTCGTATCTTTACAATCGCAAACAGACAGAGCTTAGAAGAAATGATACATTATCATAGGTTGACACTGGTTGTCCTGGCAGCCGCGTTGATACTTACCAGTTGCGGTAGGCGTACGGCTCGGGAAAGTGTCGGAACGAAACCTCCCATCTATCCTGACTACAAGGATGTGACGGTTCCTTGTAACATAGCTCCGCTTGACTTTGAAGTGGCTGGTGCTACCCATATACAAGCTACGGCAGAGGGGCAGAACAGTATGACGCTGGAGGCCAGTGGCAAAGAGGATATACAGTGGCCCCTCGAGGACTGGCACAAATTACTCATGCAAAACCGAGGCAAGACAATCAAAGTCACGGTGTCGGTATGGAGCGATAGCAAACCGGATGGTGTCACTTACAAGCCTTTTACAATAGCTGTTGACGGTGACACGATAGATGGATATGTCTCCTACAGACTGTTACCGCCGGGATATGTAGGATGGAACAAGATGGCTATAATGCAGAGGGACTTGAGCGACTTCGATGAGTCGGTACTTGTAAGCAACGACCAGGCTTCAAACGGCTGTGTCAATTGCCACACACCCCTCAAAGGCAGTCCCAGAGACTGGATGATGCATGTCAGGAGCAAGGGCGGCGGCACAGTGATCTGTCAGGATGGTATCTTGAGCAAAACGGATATCTCTGAGAACGGACAGTCCTCCCACGGCACATATCCGGCATGGCATCCAAGTGGCCGTTATATCGTATTTTCTGCCAATGAGGTGCTGCAGGCGTTTTACACCCATTGTCAGGATAAGATAGAGGTCTTTGATATGAGGAGCAAACTTGTCATCTATGATATCGCGCGACAGACGACGAAGGCTATTCCTCAGATTACGGACTCGCTGAAGTGGCAAACTTTTCCGACCTTCTCTCCAGACGGCAAGTGGCTGTACTACTGTGAAGCTCCCAGTCAGCCGACAATGCCATACAATGCCAAGGATACTCACTACAGCATCCTGCGCGTCGCCTTTGACGAACGGACGGGGAGCGTGGGCTCTCGGCCTGATACGGTGTGGAGCGCATCGCGAGGCGGCAGTGCCTCGCTTCCGCGTATTTCACCTGACGGCAAGTGGCTGGTCTTTGCCCACACTGGTTTTGGCACATTTGCCATCCAGCACAGAGAGGCGGACTTATGGCTGATCAATCTAAGTACGGGCGTTGCCGGACGTGCTTCGGAAATTAATAGCGCTGAGGCTGAGAGTTTCCACTCTTGGAGCAGCGACGGTAGATGGTTGCTGTATACGTCCCGGCGTGACGATGGACGGTATACAAGGCTGTATATCGCAAGGTTTAATGGCGGTAGATTTTCTAAGCCATTTATGTTGCCACAAAAGTCGCCTAGACAAAATCATCAACGCCGTTTTTCATACAATGTGCCTGAACTGATGAAAGGCAAGGTCGTACTCGACAAGAATGAATTCGCTCGCTTTGTGAAGCCCTAAAGCTATGATAAGATGAAAAAATCAGACTATATATTGATATTGTCGCTTCTGATACTGACAGTCATGGGGCTATATATATGGCTGCCCAATACGGTAGCTGCTCAGGAGGCTACTGACTTTTACGTCTCAGAACCTACGTTCCTGCACTATAAGTTGTCGCAGGCGCCAGGCGTTACCTCAATTGTGAGCAACTGGATCTTGCAGCTATACCGTTGGGTGCTGGTAGGTTGCATCGTGGAGGGTGTCCTGCTGGCTCTGATGGCATGGCTCTGTGCTCAAATACCTACATCGCTGGGGCGCAAGGGATATACTGCTTTGGCGCTTTTGGCTCCGCTGATGCTGCTGTTGGCCGCTCCACTCGATGTCAGTGTGGCTCTACAGGGCGTCTGCTTCTTTGCCTATATCCTCTGTGGTTTGCACATCAAGCGCAAAGCACAACGAAACATCTATGTCGAACTGATGCCATGGGTTGGCTATCTGTTTATGTCTTGGCCGCTCATCATCTTGGCCTCAATAGCAGTGGCTTGGCTTCCTCTGCTGGATGTGAAGAAAGGGAAATCAGACATAAAGAGTGCTATAGTAGGCACTGTCGGCGCAATATTGATAGCCTTTGCCTGCGTATGGATGAGCAATAGATGGATTGGATTTATTCCTCTGGACCGACGCTATCTGTATTCGCCCATAGAGGGAGTAGGTACATTGCCTTTTATACTGTTCTCTGCGTTGTCTGTTGGGTTGATGCTCGTACCCAGATGGCAGCGGGCTAAGTCTTGGATGCCCTTAACACTTGGGCTCGTGCTGATAGTGGGGACGATGATAGCCTGCCTCTCTGATAAGCAGCGGCGAAGCAATGAACAACAGTGGTACTTGAGCTATCTGGCAGACCATCATCAGTGGAAAAAAATATTGGAGATGCTTCCTGAGGACCGTAGCCAGTTGGATAAGCCTTCAGCGGTCTATGGGATGCTTGCAGAACTCAACTTGGGCACTTTGCCCGAGCATCTTAACCAATATCCGATCGCCAATGGCGAAGACTTTCTCTTCAGAGGAAACAGCAAAGCAATGTGCTGCAATTTCAACAGGCAGTTTTATGAGTCCATTGGGGTGTGGGACGAGGCTTACCGCCAGACTGTACAGATGGGCATGAAGTGTAAGGAAGGTACGAGCCTGAGTTGTCAGAGACATATGCTCAACTATGCTATTGCCGAGAGCGATTGGAAGGTCGCTGACAAGTTGCTGGCAGTGATGAAAGGTACTACGTGGGACGCTTCTATGGCCAAGAAAGCACAACGTATGGTTGATGAGAACCGTCATCGGGTTGTAAACAAACCTCTGACTGATACGGTGTATGTAGGAATGTATGAGATGACTGTAGAACTGGAGATGCTGCTTCGCAAGTCACCTGACAATCGTCAACTGCTTGATCTCTATCTGTGTAGCCTGCTTCTGGACAGGCGTTTGCCTCTCTTTGCACGTACATTGACAAGGTATGACTACTATCAGATTCACCCCTTGCCCCGCGCTTATGCTGAGGCGTGCATACTTGTAGAGACGACAAACGATGCTCCTCTTATGAGACAGTTCCATCTGCCGGATATGATGAGAAGCAAATTTGATGAGTTTTACAGCAAACTGGTACAAAATCATGGACTTGAGGGACTGAGTAAATACAAGGGCAGCTACTGGTACTACTTCTTTGAGGGACAGCAGCTTCTAGATGGCGAAGTAGTGGACGGAACGGTGCTCGGCAGTTGAGCAGACCCGTTCTGACAGTAGTAGGGAGTATTTGGCAAAAGGCTCTTTCAGAACCTATGTGGCGGAGCGAAGGCCTGGTGGGGAGCCCTGTCCGGTATCATCAGTAAATGCCGGCTGTTGTGTGTATCCGGCATCTTGTCGGGAAGGCAAAGACTGATAAAAGACACAAGACGTCGGACAAAGAGGAAATATATTCTGAGACAGTTAAACAAATATGTATAGATGTTATGAAGAGATTTAGCTTTCTTATTATTCTACTTCTGTTGGTCAGCGTTCAGATGCCGTGCTGTGCCCAGAGGGGGCATATTATAGTAGATAGTATCAGAAGTGAGAAACTTGGCGAGTGGGTCAAGTACAATGTATACCTGCCTGCGGGTTACCGCATGCGCAATGTGGAGAAATATCCTGTCCTCTATTTGCTTCATGGGCTCAGTGATACCTATACAGCCTGGGATGTCAAAGGGCACATGCGCCAAATATGTGATGAGTTGATGGCTTCCGGCGAAGCGGACAAGATGGTCATCATCATGCCCAATGCGGGTACGCCAGACATTGTCCATACATGGTGTGGCTACTTCAATGTAAAGGGCTATGCATACGAAGATTTCTTCTTCGAAGAGCTGATGCCTGCGGCGGAAAAGAAATACTGTATTATCGGGGACCGACGTCACAGAGCTATTAGCGGACTGTCAATGGGCGGGGGCGGCAGCGTAGCCTACTGTATGCACCATCCGGAGCTTTTCGCGGCTTGCTATGCGATGAGTGCTTGGCTAGATGCCCATGTCAAGCCTCTGGACAAGACCAAGTACATGGCCTTGCGCGTCAAGTCAGTACACGACAACTGTCCGATGACCTATCTGGACAGTGTCGCGACCGACAAGCAGATTGCAGTGTTGAAAAAGATAGACTGGTTTGTTGACTGCGGCGATGATGACGGGCTTTTGCCGCTCAGTGAACAACTCCATCAGAGCATGCTTCGCCGTGGATTACCTGTACAACTGAGAGTGCGCAATGGAGGACATACCTGGGAATACTGGCATCAGAGCTTGCGTATTGCTCTGCCCTTCATCTCACGCTCGTTTGGTAAATCAGGCGAATAGTGCCTAAGGTAGTTAATACACTTCCAAAGTATCCCGGTCGGTGTCGTAACTTGCAGAGATCGCCGAGGGAAGATTGTCATAATCCGTCGGACTTTTGGCGATGCCACCTCCTGCTGTACCAGAGGCGCCGCTATTGGTGCGTATCATACCATTGCAGAGAGCAATGTCCCAGTCCGTACGCTGTGCCATCTGCTTCTGAGCTATCGTGTCGCCGATGGCGCAAGTGCTTACCACAGATCCTGTCTCGAGTGAGATATAGGTCCATTGGTCTTTTGCGGTCTGTATTTGCAGAGAGGACTGCTTGACTATGGGATTGCTGGAGCTGTCGCTGGAGCAAGCAGACAGTGTGACAGCGGCAGCCATTAGAAGGAAGGTGAGACGAAATATGTGTTTCATGTCAAAGGGTGGCTTCTTAATTGTTGAAAATGGCATAGTCTAGACTCACTTCACCCGTCTGTGGATTGTAGCCGGTGAATTTGACCTTGGCTTGACGGCCTTTGGTTGTACGCACGAGGTAAGTATTAGACGATAGTATATCGTTCACATCTAGCCAGCGGTAGGGCGAGACAGAGAGAGTATAGAGCAGGGTAGGAATAATGATGACATTGTCGCCCATGGAAATGGTCTTGGGGAAATCACCTTGGGCCCTGTATACTTTGGGAGTCATGCCACGATAGTCTATGACTTGTACACTGTCGACAGTTCCTGCGCCAAGTCGGCTGCCCTGGCGGGTGCAGTAGACATTGAGGAAGTATCGCTTGATATTGTCCAGCTTGTTGGCTCTGTCGGTGTAGTCCATGGCAATCTCGATGCCATTTGTATTGAATGCACCCTGCATGCTGTAGTCGCCACCTTGGTTGCGGAAGGCATAGCAGTAGCTGTAGTCTGGCATATAGGTACGTCTGGCGTCGGTCGAAGCATTCATGCCGAAGGCAAGGTCATTGCGGGAACTGTAGGTAACACTAACTTTATAGACAACCTTGGGCTCAAACGTAGTAACCTTGACACCTACGAGCTCGTCACTCAGGATAGTGGGACGATTGTTAACACTCCGGAAGAAATCGTAAGGCAAGTAGAAACGACCGTTGTCGTGGCTGTAAGTACCCCATGAATTGACGACGATGAAGGCTCCCGTATGGGTCACGCCCTTGGCGTCAGTGTAGCGCACAAGGTCGTCATAGCCAGCAATTGTCAGGGCGTGAGCGCCGGAAGTAGCCAGGCTGGTAATCAATGAGTGGTATCCTGTAGCCGATGGCCCGTCGTAGTCATCGTTAAAGGTCCAGCCTCGGGCTTGTGTGGAGAAGGTGAGGATACCTCCGGTCTGGCTGCCGTCACCTGCATCGTAGAGGTAACGCTTGATAAGAGGGATGCTGTCAGGCATCGTGACGATCTGAGAGGCACGATAGTGCATGGCACGCAGATACTTATCATATCCAGTCGCCCACTTGAAGGAATATAGGCTTGCCCACCCATAGTCTGTCTCTGTCATCATGCCATAACGCATGGCGAGATAGAGACCTTCGTCTACGAAGCCTCCCTCGTCTTGACCACCATTTATCATATTCCATGAAAACTGATAGGCAAAACGATTGTCAGCAGAGGCTTTGGCGTCACGGCCCAGATAACGATTGATCTCATAAGTAAACATGTATCCGATACCTGATGCCTGGGCGCATGAGCCACCGGTCTGGTCAAGGATGGGTGGGAAGTACATGCTTTTGGAATTGTCTACACTGACAGGCAGCGTGACAGTTCCTTCCGCAAGTGGCTTGAAGTGGGTACGCAGACTCTGAATATAGGCTACCTGAGGTGTCATTTTGGGGGCAGGATACGCCTTGCGCACAACAGGCTGCGCTGCTGCTTCGCCGGCAAAAAGGCATAGTGCCGCCAGTAAAAAATATTTGTAAGGTCGAATGGTCATATCGGGATTATTGAGTAATGCGATTGTATGTTTTCAGTGCCTCATTGCGTACTTCAGGAGCGTACTTGCTGTCCTTGGAAATGCGTAGAGCGGCGTCGGCTATGTTCTTAGCCTGATAGGAATTGGCATGCCAGCCAAGCGCTTCGAGTATCATTGTCTGAAGTTCGGGGTCAGTAGTGCCATGCTCGACATAGTCAATGAAGAAGGGTACCTTAGCGTGCACGAGATTGTTGCGCTGTGCACGAATCGTAAACTTGATTGCTTTTTTGGTCGTGGCGGTATCAGTCATTTCCTCAATTTCCTTGACAGCACCACGGGTTCCACGCTCGATGGTACGTAGGATAATAGAGCGCACGGTATCCTTGTGGATATAGTGTACTGACGGATCGTCAAACTGTTGGGCAAACTCCTTTACAAGCTTGTCACCTGACATTACATCAAGGGCGGTCTTGGCATCAAAGTTAACTCGGTCGCTTGTATTGTTGCTGATGCAAATCTTGATAAGGGAAGGTATCAGTCTTTCATCGCCGCTGTCATGTATATAGCGGATAGCCTGTCGCTGTACGAGTTCGTATGCATCTTGTGATGCAAGCTTGATGGTCTCGATGAAGTTGTCGTCATTAAATTTGGAGAGCTTTGTCAGCGCCATCATGCGGACGATACCATAGGGGGACTGCTCGTAGATCTTCTTAAGCTCAGCTGATGTGATAGCCTTGAGGCGGCAGAGATGCTCTATGGCAAGGCTTTGATAGTCAGGCAGACTGCTCTTGAGCAACTTGCGCCATGAGGAGACCTTGTTCTCATTGATAACATGGTCGATGTCGATAGCTGCGTCGCTAACTGGCTTAAACCGGAAGGTGGGGTCGCCAATGATGTGCGATTCCAGATATGTTGAGTAGCGGGCTACGTCTCCAATGCAGCCACCCTCGCTTATGAGTCCCATGAGGCGGTCGCTCCACTTGTCTTGCAGTACATTGACAGAATTGGCGACACATACAACTGTCGAGCCGGGTTGGAAAATATACTCATCGGCGATGCAGTCTTCCTTGTGGAAGGATCCGCAGAAGCAGGCATCGATGACTACGACGGGGCAGTTTGGCTGGTAGCCGTACTGGGCAAAGTCCTCGAGGTGGAGATCTTCCTGAGCGTCAAGAGCACTGTCCTTAAGGGCTTGGGCATCGTCATAGGCGCCCTTCATCCAACTATCGGGCACGTCAAAACGCTCCTTGAAGTCTTGCTCCATTTTTTTATAGTCACGGCCGCGCTGCTTGGTCGAATAGAGATGCTCGCGGAGATTACGGGTGATGAAGTCCTTGGCTTGCTGTACGGTGTAGATGGGAGAGATGCCGTTGAGATACTCCGTATCCCAGTATCCGTGGTGATGAAGTATCGCGAAATCAAGATCGGAGCGCATGAGCTCATTCATCAAGTTCTCCTTGACAGGGTGGTGGTCGGTGTGGTCCATATAACTTATGGCATCAGTGCGGCCGTTAAGGTGGGGGAAATGCTCTTTCCAGCCCTGCTTCTCATCCATGCGCGCTACCTTGCTCTCAGATATGTAGCCATGGCCGCTGAAGAAGAACATCTTTCGCAGCGAGCGCTGTTTGTTTTTCTCGATGACCAGCTTGCGGAGATAGTTGCGGAGCTTCTGATAGCGGCTTGTACCGTTGACGTCAGTGGGTCGGATTCGTCCGCTGTAGATATCAGGTTCCAGACGCTGCGCGCTGGAGGCAGTGACGCTGTAGTAGAAGTAGGGGGCGTCGTCATCGTGTCCGAGGTCTTTGAATTGCAGACCAAAATCATCGTAGTATCGGTCGCTTGGCACAGAAGACTCCTTGCGGGGCTGTATCTGGTTCATCTTGAAAGCACTGGTCATGTGCTGGCCGTCACGAATCATGGCTACAGGTATATCACCTATGAGCACAGTGCCAATGATAGGGTCTTGCTTCTGCTCATGCATGCGCTTGAGGATGGCACGTATGCTGTCGGGGATACCCCAACGGTCGATGACGGTGTAGACGTGGAGTCCGTGGAGTTGCTCTACACTCTTCGCGTAAGCGTCTACCTCTGCTTTAGCTTCGGTATAACTCTTCTGATCTATTACAATGGCAAATCCGTCACGGGCCTGGGATTGCAGACCTGTGGCGAGGGCCAAGAGAAGTAGAATGGCTGTCTTTTTCATATACTGATCTTATTTGTTTTTCTTAAAAATGTGAGATGTTTGACTGACAACGTCTGACCTAGTTCTGACAAGGCCCGATGTAGTTTAAACTAAGGCCGATGTTGTTTTTACTGTGTCTACTGTACAGGCTTATTTTACTTTATTGGATGATGAGGTCGTTTTTATGTAAATGGTTAAAGCGGGTATTTTCCTTTCAAGCTGCAGAGCGACTATCGCTGTCGGACCGCATTTACGCGTTTGAGCGTCTTGAGGGCTTCCTGACGGACTTCCTCCGGGCGGCTGGTGTCATGGCTCAATTGCTCAGCTACTTTGACGATGTCCCCAGCTGTGTAGGCTGTACCATGCCAGCCGAGGGCTTCAAGCAGGTCACGCTGCAGCTCAGCATTGGTGCAGGTTGCAGTGTACTGGGCGACGTCAGGTATGAGGTAAGAAGGCATGTAGATGCGCATATAGCTGGCTTGACGTAAGGCATGCTTGGCATCGAGTTTACCAGAGATTAGGTCTGCGATGTCACCGTCCCAGTAGTGGGAATATTCCTTGATCTTAGACAGTTTAGTTGCAAATGTCGTGGTGTCAATGGCAAAGGCGGAGAGGCTATCAATCAGATGGCGTGCAATGGGCATCATTTCCTGCTCTGGGAAGAATTGGAGCGCTTGTGAGGCATTAAACTCTACGCGGGCTGAAGGGTTGTTTTTGAGATACAGGCGCAGAAGGGAGGAAATGATGCGCGGATCTCCGTTGCTTTGCATCTCATTGACAGCAAAGCGCTGTATGAGCTCGTGGTTATCGCGAGAGGCTATCTGTATGGCTTTGACAAAATCGTCCCCACCGCGTAGTCTGAGTGTGAGGAAGGCCTCAAGGCGGACCATGGCAAAGGGCGAGGTCTGCTGAATATTAAGCAGTCGGGCCGATGTCATAAGTCGTGTGCTGGATAGCTTGTAGAGGGCCATAGCCTTGATATCGCTGTCAGAAACCTTGTCGTAAGCCTTAAGCCAGTCCTTGGGCGTATAGTCAGCCATCATTGCGTTGACGTCCGCACTATTGGCTTCGGGCGCGAAGGCAAAGGTCGGATCTCCAATAAGATGCCATTCAAGATAACTGGTACACTGAGCAATATAGCCAGCCATAATGCCGCGGGCCAACAGACCCATGAAGCGGTCTGGCCACTTGTCCTGCAGAATATTGACACTGCCGGCCATGGCTACGAGAGTCTTGCCTGGCTGGAAGATGTACTCATTGGCGATGCAATCTTCCATATTGAAAGCTCCGTTGTAGCATGCATCAAAGTTGATGTAGCGACAATTGGGCTTATATCGTCCGTCTGCAAAGTCATGAAGGGTCAGATTCTCCTTTGTGACGATCAGAGAGTCAGCCGCTTCACTCTTTGCGCTGCCTACATCGGCCAGCCACTCAGCGGGAATACCACTGGAAGCAATAATCTTGGCCTTAATGCTGTCAGGATCTTTACCAAAACGCTTATAAGTACGTATATTATTGCGATAAGTGTACTTGATGTAGTCAATAGCTTCACTTGCAGTGCGAGGGCGCGGATAGGCTCCGAGATACTGCGTGTCGTAGTCGCCGTGATGATGGAGGATGGCGAGACTCAAGTCTGGACGCATGAGCTCCTGCTCCATCTTGGTCTTGATATAAGGGGCTTCGTCGTGTTGCATGTAGCTGTAGCTCTCCTGTCGCTGCTGTAGCTGAGGGAAGTGCTCCATCATACTGCGGAACTCGTCGATGTGGGCAACATTGGATTCGGTCAGCGATCCGTTTCCGTTGAATATGAATACTGAGTTGAGATGCTCGGGATTCAACTTAAATTGCGTCGCTTTTCTTAGGTAGGTACGCAATTTGTCATAGCGGGTGCTACCTTTGGTATCGGTAGGCCTAATGCGTCCGCTGAAGATGTCCGGACTGAGCGTTTGGTCACCGTTGGCCGAGAGAGAGTAGTAGAAATAGGGATAAGCGGCATCGCTATCACGGCCCAGAGAAGTAAACTGCAGACCGAAATCATCGTAGTAGCGGTCTGAGGGCACGCTACTGTCGCGGCGATCAGCTTTCTGGCTCATCTTGAAGGCCGATGTCAGGTGCTGTGCATCGCGTACCATAGGAATGGGAATGTCGCCGATAAAGACGGCACCCACGATGGGATCTTGCTTCTGCTCATGCATACGCTTGAGCGTAGCACGTATGCTGTCGGGTATGCCCCATCGGTCTACGACAGTGTAGACTTTGAGTCCTTGACGTTGCTCTATGGCCCGAATGTAGGCATTGACTTCCTCACGGGCCTCGCTGAGGCTCTTGCTATCTATGACTACGGCAAATCCATGCCGTGCTTGACTTTTGAAGGGGAGTAATAAGAGAAGTAATAGTAAGAGGTATTGACTGTATTTGATTTTCATGGATTGTCTAGAATGTAAGATAGAGGCCTAGGTCGATATTGGTGAAAGCTTTGGATTTGTATTTGGCGCTGAATTCGCCGTTGTCAGCATATAGATTGTTCCAGACCTTGACAAATCCGCCCAGAGACAGATTGCCACTTTTAGACTTGAGTGGCGCGTTGAAGTCAATCTGGCCTCCGACATTGAAGTGCTTGCCTGTGATATACTCATAGTAGGGCAAGACATAGGCACTTGTGATGTCAAGGGCGGAAGCACTAGTGTTGCCACTGCCAAAAGTCTTGTCGCCGAGGGTAAAGTAGTAACCGCCGCCCAATGAGGTGGTCAGCGTATTGTTGCCAAGAGCCCAGGATTTGCCGGCATTGAGGTTGACGTGGGCAAGAGTATATTTCTGTTTGGGCCATCCGGCATCAGTATAGTGCTTGTCAGAATTGAAGACTGCGCCGACGTTGACTGTAGCATAGAGGTCAGGCTTATCAGCCTTGAAGCGGTCAAAGCGGTAAGTGAGGTCACCTTGCAGCCGCTTGCTCTTTTGTACTTTGTAAGTACTGAGTACCTCGTAGTAGATACGGTTGGCATGCTCGGTATCTACGCGGCGTGTCTGATCGCTCCAAGTGGAGTTGCCGCTCTTGTAGCTTGCCTCGATAGCCAGTTGATGCAGCACACGGTCACTGGGACGATACTGTAGACGATTAAGCAGGGACCACTGGGCGTACTTGTATTCGCCGCCCTTGAAAGTATAACTAGAACCTCCATCTGTGGCCTTCTGATTGTTGCCGGCGATGCGCAGCTCGAGGAAGTCGCTCCATTGACCTTGTGGCTGCCAAACGCCGTGGACGGCGGCTTGCCATGAGGTCCCTTTGTAATCCCGGTCGTAGCTGGTCTGAGAACCTGTGCTTACGCCATAGTAGTCTCCCATACCTTTCATTACAAAGTAGCGGTATACGATAAGATTGTTGATGAGGGTGTAGTTTATGTCAGAGCGATATAGCTCGATGTTACCTGCCAGACCAAAGGACCACGCCTTTGAAGGTGTCCATTCGATACCTGCTGTGATGGGGACGACGGAACTGTTGGTCTTGGGACGGGGATCGTTTTGGTCAGACCGACTGCCTGTCTTTAGACCAATGGAGAGACCGGCCTCGAGGGCGGGTAGAAATTGGTAGGAGGCAGCCGCATTCATGTGAAAGGATTCGGCTGTCACGTCACTCAGGACGGAGTCTGCCAAAACGAAGGGGTTGTCAGGGTTGAGGTAGAGAGATGAGTTCCACCTCTGATTGTCTGCTTGCTGGTTGACATACTTGAGATATCCGCTCAGATCCAGTTTGCCGATACGCTTGAGTCCGCCGAAGTAGACATTGAGGTCGTTCTCGCGGCCCGACTGATCGGGTGCATGGTATTTGCCTCTGGCGAGATTGTAGTTTACCTTAGCAAAGGCAGAAGTGGACTTCTTGTTGTGCGACAAAAATGTCGGACTAAGTTCTCCGTATCTGATGTTGGTCAGCTCATTGATTTGCTGATCTTGCCAAGTGTTGTGGCCAGTCTGCACGTCTGTTGTCTGTGCGAGGCCGGAGCTGACTGACATCAGGCCGATAAGGCTTGTGGTGATGAGAAGGCTTGTTCGTTTCATTTCTGTACGTGTAAGAAGTCTGTTTGTTTAGAGCGTCTGAGTCTCAAATAAGCGATAGACGATATCTGATAAAGTAAAGACTTAAGACCTAACCTTAAGCCGGCACATGGCGTGTGGCACAGGCCGAGTCTTAAGTCTTTGGGGTGAGATCACCATCAGTCAGATGACTGACGGGAAGTATGATTACTTGTCAACGGCCGTAGGTGTTACGCCTGGCGTCTGCGGTTGATTGTTGAGGAAATCCTTGGAAGAGTTATTGGTATCCTGATAATATACGCGACCATTGACAATCTTGGAGACCTTGCGGCGTATGCACTTGCCGGTCCAAACGGTAGAGCCAAAGACACCCTGTGCATCATCCTTGGGCAGGAAGACACTGTAGTGGACATCAGAAGAAGCGTCCCAAATCTCTACAGCATCAAGCACATACTTGCTCGGCATCATCATGAAGAGAGAAGTGCTTGTGGTGTTAGGTGTGGTCTGGAAGTTGGTAGAGTCGGCTGCAAACTCCTCAGGCGTCATGCCGGTAGGCAATTTGGCGAGGATGTAGCTACGGCTGAAGAATCCGAGGCCGAAGGCTGCCATGTATTTGTTGTTGGTCCAGAGAACCTTCATATTGGTGGCAGGATAGTCTATCTCGCTACCTACATAGTCCAGATAGATTTCAAAGTCTGCATTGCTAAGATCACTGTGGATGCCGTTGGGGTCAAGTTGAGTGTGGTCGGCTGCATCCTGAGCGACCAAAACGCTCTGACCGGGCTGGAGAGGATAGTCCGTGCCGTTGCCGGGGAAGGCTACGACGGCGCCCTGACCTGAAGGATAGATATCGGTAATACCCTCAGCCTGCCAAGCATTGGCTTGCGCCTGGCCAGTAGGACCTGCAAAGAGAATCAGGTTGTCGAGATACTGTACTTCGTCAGAGTTGTTGACAATCTCGAAGTAACCATCCTTCATATAGCCCTGGCGACCTCCGGTCGTATAGAGAGACTTGAAAATCAAAGGAGACTGTGTATACTTGCTGAGAGAGATGGTCGTAGTTGCGTCAGCATAAAGGTCTACAGTAGTCTGGCCGGTTACGTAAGCTTGAGCTTCGTCGATGACCTTACCGGTTGCTTGGATAGTATACTGGCCCTGAGGTAGAGTAAGTCCGTAACTCAACTGGCTACCCAACTTGATGGTGTCAGCATGATTGTTCTTGGAGATGATCAGTTGGACATTCTCGATATTGTCCTCGGCTACTTCGGTGGGAAGTGTGAGCTTGATGCTCATCACGTAACTTTTAACTTCGTCGTCGCTATCGCTGCACGATGTCAATGGCAAGGTGAGCAGAATAGCAAGCAGTCC
>Ga0256404_1005518_pt1 | contig 22286 bp, 18 predicted proteins | sample RumenRJG_01DNA_FD_185990 | JGI IMG/M metagenome (GOLD analysis project Ga0256404, IMG submission 185990) | Bovine rumen microbial communities from Lethbridge, Alberta, Canada - RJG_01 | ecosystem: Host-associated > Mammals > Digestive system > Stomach > Rumen | place: Canada: Alberta | collected...
ATTGAGAAAAAAAGAAAAGAAAAAATGAGCTCAATGTCATTTTTTACTGCGCTCAATATTTCTCTTAAAAACTTGCTTACAAAGAAGGGAAGAACAATTGCTACAGCTGTTGCTGGTTCATTTGGAATTATCGGCGTTGCTCTTGTTTTAAGTGTTAATAATGGTTTCTCAAATTATATTGCTAGAACTGAAAGAGAAACCGCATCTCAAATGCCAATTACAATTAATGCTTATTCGATAAACTATGAAGAAGTGCCTGTGGAAGAGCAAAATAAAGAATATCCTACAGAGGAACTTGTTTATGTCTATAAAAATAATTACGCAAAGGCAACAGTTCAATATAACAATATCAATCAAAAGTATTTAAACTATATTGATAAGCTTAAAAACACAACAAAATTAGTAAACGATTATGCTATTACGTATAACGAATATTACGACATGAATATTTGCACTCGAGATCCTGAAACAGGAGAACCTTATTCAGTTCAATATGCAAATAGCTCTTCAGGAATCAATTCCATTTTAAGCGAATATTCAGGTGTTGATACAAGCTTTATTCATACTCTTTACGGTGAACAAGAATACATTGAAGAAGCTTACGACGTTATTGCTGGAAAATTCCCTGACAAAAATAACAAAAATGAAGTCATTTTACTTGTCGATTCCCGTAACCAAATTAACTTAAAAACCTTAAAACAGCTAGGTTTTTATAAAAACACTGATACAGTTAACCAAGCTGTTGCAGAGAAAAATCCAATTAAATTTAGTGATGTAATTGGGAAAACTTATAAGTTATTTTTAAATAGCGAATTTTATACTGAACATTCAAAGCAAGTTACAGTTGCTGAATCAGGCACAACTCACGATATTTATTGGTATGAAAAGAACGATTTAGAAACACTTTATAATGATCCTTCTAAAGGAATTGAATTAAAAATTACAGGTATTTTAAGACCAAAACAAAATGTGTCTTTTGCAAATATGTCGAGTGGATTATGTTTCCAAAAGAGTCTTCAAGAGTATGTTGTAAAAGAAAACAACAAATTAAACATGACTTCTAAGATTGCAAACAACCTTGTTTGGAAAGAAGGCAAGACTGTTAAAGATTTCTTAGAAGCTTTTAGCTCTGGTTCATTATCTGCGTTATTTGGAGCAGAAAATATAACTGATATGGGTGAAGCTTTTGCAAATACCATTTCATCATCATCGCTTAATGGTTTATTTGATGAATATCTTTCGTATTACGGATTTTTTGACGGCAATTTAATTAACGTTAAAACCGAAAAAGATTACACATTCTCAAATTATTTAAGCATGGGTAGAAAAGTCGGCTGTGATTTAGTTGATGATTACTTAAAAGCAGAAGGATCCGATGGTGTAATAGCTTACGCAATTAAACTTCAAAGTTTATTAAATAAGTGCGAAAGTGAACCTGAAAAACTTGATGAAGCATATAAATATTTCATCGCTTTAGGTGCTTACTTAAATTCATATTCAACAATTCGTAGCCTTGTTATTTTTCCAACAGGAATTAACCAAAAGATAGAATTAATGGAAAAGCTTGATGCTTATAACGTTATTGACGAAACAGGTGAAAGTAGTGACCATGCAGCAAATGAAAGCGAACAAATTTATTACACAGATTTAGTTGGCTCTTTAGTCGATGGATTAGGACAAATGATTAACATCATTTCAGTTGTTTTAATTGTTTTTGCATCTATTTCCCTTGTTGTCAGCTCAGTTATGACAGCAATTATTACATATGTTAGCGTTATTGAAAGAACAAAAGAAATTGGTATTTTAAGAGCATTAGGTGCTAGAAAGAAAGATGTTGGCAGATTATTTGAAGCAGAATGTGTTATCACGGGTTTAATAAGTGGTGTATTTGGAACAGGAATTGCTGCGTTAATTACAATTCCAATTAACATTATTCTCAATGCAATTTACCCTGAATATAATATCGGAAATATCGCTGACTTATCGTGGATTTCTATAATTGCTTTAATTGCTATCTCAATTGTTTTAACCTTTATTTCTAGTTTGATGCCTTCAAGAGCAGCAGCGAAGAAAGACCCGGTTATCGCTTTAAGGACCGAATAAAATGGACGAAGTGATTAGAGGCCTAAGCTCGGTTGAAATTGAAGTTCGTAAGAGTGAAGGCAAAATTAATAAAACTAAAGGCGTAAAAACAAATCCAATAATTTCAATTATTTTGAAAGATGTATTTAGTTTCGTAAATATTCTTTTAATTTCGATTGCAATTATTTTGTTTTCCTTTGGATTATGGACAAATTTTGCTTTCGTAGTAATTCTTGCTGGAAATATCATTATTGGCTTAGTTAGTGATATTCGTGCAAAACGAGCCATTGATAAATTATCTTTGAATATTAAAAGCAATTATCGCGCTCTTCGTGATGGAGAGTTTGTAGAAATAAGTTCTGAAGATATTCTTTTAGATGAAGTTATTGAGCTAAAACAAAATGATTTAGTTCCATGCGATGCAGTAATTGTAAAGGGAACAGCTAGTTTTAATGAATCAATTTTAACTGGAGAAAGCGATATATTACATAAAACTGTTGGAGAACATATATTAAGTGGATCATATTTAACAAGCGGGACATGTTTAGCAAAAGTAGAACATGTTGGTGCCGATAATTACGTTGAAAAATTAGAAAGAGATACCAAACAATTTAAACAAAGTAGACCTAAATTATATAGAGACATGAATGGCATGTTTAAATATATAACGTTTATTGTTGCTGCCATCGGTATTGCTCAAATTATAATTTTCTTTGTACAAAATAGAGATATCTTTGCTTTCTCACCTAATATTTATCATGATGTTGCTACCTATATTGTTGAACCAATTGCGGGGTCACTTTTATCCTTGATTCCTAGTGGTTTGTATTTTTTGTTCTCTACAACTTTAGCTGTTGGTGTTATATCTTTATCAAGGAATAAAGTTCTAGTACAAGATATTTATTCTCTTGATGTTTTATCACGTGTCGATGTGCTTTGCATTGATAAGACAGGAACAATTACTGATGGTTCAATGAGTGTTAAAAACGTAGTACGTTTTGATGAAAATAGTGAAGATTTAGCCAGTTTTACAAATAGAATGTGCTCATTTGTTAAACTTTCTCATGATGAAAATGCTACTAGTCTTGCTTTAAAAAAGCACTTTTTACCTTCAGGAGATTTAACTCTCAAAACTGAAATTCCTTTTGACTCAATTAATAAATATAGCGCAATTACTTTTAATGATGGCTCAACACTTGCGATTGGCGCTTATGGGTTTATTCAAATAAATAATGATTGTGATAAATTAAAAGAATTAGTTAATAATCATTCAAAAGAAGGTTATAGAGTTTTAATTGTTTGCGAGTCAAAAGATTCCATAGAAAATGGCACATTACCACAGAATATTGCATGCACGTACCTATTACTTTTGGAAGATAACATTAAAGAAGATGCAAAACGCACAATCGAGGCATTTAGAAAAAATAACGTAAAAGTAGTTATAATAAGCGGCGACAATGATTTAACTTTGGGCAAGATTGCTCACGATGTTGAACTTGATGAAAATATCAATTCAATCTCCTTAAATGGTGTAAATGATGATGAAATTGGAAATCTAGTTGAAGATTATAATGTTTTTGGGAGAGTCAGTCCTGAACAAAAAAGAATTATCGTTCATGAATTAAAGAAGAAAGGCCATATAGTTGCAATGTTTGGTGATGGCGTTAATGACATTCTTGCCTTTAAAGAATCAAATGTTTCTTTAAGTGTTGGTAATGCAGCTGCCTCAGCTAAACATTTAGCAAAGATAGTAATGCTAAATAATGATTTTAGTGGACTAGTAGAAGTTGTTAGAGAAGGCAGAAGAGTTATTAACAACCTTCAAAGAACGGCATCTTTATTCCTTACTAAAACGACTTTAGCTATCATTCTTAACATTTTCTTCTTAATATTTAGTTTAACAAATGGTGTGAAGTGGCCTTTTGTTCCAGGAAGCTTCTATGCTTTAGAAATCGGATGTATTGGAATTAGCGCGTTCTTGTTATCACTTGAACCTAATAGAAATAGAATTCAAGGAAGTTTTATTAAAACCACTTTAGAAAAAGCAATTCCACCAGGACTTATTATTTCTGCTGGAGTAATTGTAGTTTATTTAAGCATGTATATTTCAGGTATGTTTAATGGAAATCAAGATATGTATAGAACAATATGTACGTGGGTTTTTTCAATGTCTGGATTAGTTGTTTTATTGACTGTCTGTTTGCCTTTCAACAAATACCGTTTGGTTGTCTTTTTAGTTGGAACCTCAATTACATTAATAATTATTCTATGGTCAATGTTTGGCGTTAACTGGATGAAACTTTATCCTGAAGGAGCACCAAGAACATTAAATGGCGATGGCGCTTTGATGGTTGGCGTAACAACGATTGCAGTAGATATTTGTCTTATCTTATATTGGATAATATCGTATTATTTTAATAAGAAGAGGAATAAAGATGCCTAATTATAACCTTAAAGAAAACATTATTAAGACATTTGATAAGTTGCTTAGAACACACTCAATTGACGAAATTGATGTTCAGCTTATTTGTGATACATTAAAGATTAAAAGACAATCTTTTTATTATCACTTTAATAATGTTTATGAATTAGTCAGTGTAATTTATGAATATGAGCCAATTGAAGTTAAGCCTGATCTTCAAATTGATGGCATCATTAAAGAAGGTGTTTCTATACTTTACAAAAACTTAGAAAGAAATTTAGAGATTGCTAATTCTTCATGTGAAGATATTATTAAAGATTACTTATTTGCATATTTTTATATGAGTTTTGCAGGGTTTTTTGAGAAAATGCAATTAAAAGTTGATGCAAAAAACGAAGCAAGTAGAATTATTTCTAACTCTATTCTTGATGAATTATTATATCTATTTAAGCTTAATTCATACTCCGAAAATGATCTTTTTGAAAAACTAAATATGGTGTTTAACGAAAAATATTTAGAGTATTTTATCTCTATTTTTAAAGGCTCAAATTCTAACTGAGCAAAAATGTTTTATTCTAATTGTCATTTGTATTAAAATATACGCATGTCGCGCCTTACATCAGACGTTTGATCGATGAAAGGATTGATTTATGACAAAAGAAGATTTATTAAGTGGTTTCCTTTATCTAGTAATGGCAGGTGTCATTATTCTAGTTGGATTCCTTGCTATTAGACCTGCATTTAGTAACGAATTGAATTTCCTTAAAGATGGAATGACAATTCTTTTTTTGGTTGTAGCATTAATTATTGGTGTCGTTTTGAATGTAATTTTATTCGCTTTAGGGCATGCTCTTGGCGCAAAACTTGGCGGATATACCATTCTTTTAAATAACCTTCTTGGTTTCTGTTTTTATAAATATAAAAAGGAAGATGGAAAAATTTCCACAAAGTTTGGATTCAAATCCTTTAATGGCTTAACTGGAGATATGATTATTGCTCCTAAAAAAGAAAACAGCAATCCTATGTTTTATGTTTTCATGCCTTTAATCTTTATTTTACTTGAAATAGCTGCTTATATTGCTGTCGCATCAATGCTCACCTCAAAATCAGGAAATACTTTATTCCTTATTAAATATGGTTTGATGGTTGTAGCAACTGTCGGCGGATGTATGGGAATTTATAACTATTTCCCAGCAAAACTTGACTCAGTTAATGATGGCTATAGACTCGTCTTATTAAGAAAGAAAGTTAATATTGAAGCTTATAACGTTAGACTTGGCATTGAAGCTAGAGAATATTTTAATGAAGCATATGAAGAACCTAAAGTCTTTGAAGAAATTACTGATTTTACCGCTCAAGTTAATAATGAAACCGCAATGTATAAGTTTAGTAATGGCGAAACAGAATCTGCATTAGAAATTCTTGATAAATTATTTGCTGATGAAAAGAAGATCTCAAAAAACACTCTTAGAGATATAAAAATTAATAAGGCTTTCATTTATTTCTTAACAAAAGATTTAGAAAGCGCAAAAGAATTAATTAATAGTTTCGATGAAGAAACCAACACCTTCATCACAAACTGCAAATCATTAGGCGCAATTAGAACCTATATCCTTTATATAGGGCTCATCGAAAAGAGCAAAAGCGAGATTGAATTTGCTTTAGGAAGAATTAAGAAATTTAAAGAGAAAGTTTCATCAGGAACTTATATAAAAGAAAAAGAATTCATTAAAAAAGCAACTGATTACGTTAATGAAAACAGTGAACTTCTTAAAGAATTCGACTACGAAATTTACTTTAAATAGAAAAGCGATGAAATGTCGCTTTTTTTTAAAGCGATAAAAATTAATATATCCTCTATAGATATTAAAATAGCATTAAGGCTTTATAATTTTTCTTTTTAATTATTTTCCTAGTCATATACTTTTAAACATGAAACAAATGAATTTTGCTTATTATTATTTTTACGGCTATTACTACAGATTAAATCAATAATATCTGCGTTTTATGTCGTGGGTGTTGTTGATTGATTAGCAGCACCGAAGATAATGAATGTGAAATATGGTCCGGTGCTATTGCATCGGGCTTTTTGTTAAAGGGGGATTTATATGAAACACACAAACTTAATTAAATTAGCCGTACTTACTGGTACATTAGTCGTAGGTACAAGTATCACAAGTTGCGGTTCAAAGGAAAAAATTGGAATTCTTCAACCTGTTGACCACCCAGCGTTAAATCTAGCTAAAGAAGGATTTGTTGAGGCGTTAAAAGAAGAAGGATTTGGCGAAGATCAAATTGAATTTAGAAATGCTAAAGGAGATTCAGCTGATCAAAATACATTTGCAAAGAACTTAGCTGATTCATGCAAGTTAGTTTTAGGTATTGGAACTGGTGCTGCTCAATCTTTACAAGGCGCAATTACGTTAGCAAGTAGAGATATTCCACTATTATTTACAGCCGTCACTGACCCAGTTGACGCTGGTTTAGTTACAAGCGCTGCTAACCAAGAAGGAAATGCTTGCGGAACAACAGACGCAAACCCTGTTGAAGAGCAAATTAATTTAATTAAAGATATCATCCCTTCAGCTGATAAAATCGGAATTATTTATACTCAAACTGAAACAAACAGTAAAGTTCAAGCTGACCAAGCTTCATTAGCTGCTAAAGAAAAGGGTTTAGCTGTAGAAATTCTCACTTGTAAAGATGCTACAGATATTTCAATTACTGCCGAAGCACTAGCTAGTAAAGATGGACTTGATGCTATTTATGTTCCTACCGACAACAATATCGCAGCTAATATGAATGCTATTGAAACAGCAGCTGAAGCTCATAATGTTTTAGTAGTCTGTGGCGAAGAAAACATGCTTACAACTGGGGGACACGTTTCTATTTCTATTGATTACAAGAATTTAGGATTCTCAACAGGAAAGATGGCAGCTCAAATTTTAAAAGGCGAAAAGAAGTCAACAGATTTCCCAGTTACAAAAGTTCCAGCAAGTGATTGTGCCTTTGTTCTCAACTCTAAAAATTTAGCTAGTGCTCAAATCACAATCCCAGAATCAGTAATGTCTGCACATACATGGAAAGATTTAAAGTAGGTTATGGATTTTGTAAACATCGTTTTAAATATATTAACTAGCGGACTTCCTTGCTGTCTTTTGGCAGTGGGGATTTTCCTTACGTATAGATTGTTGGATTTTGCAGACTTAACGGCTGAAGGAAGCTTTTTATTAGGTGCTGCAATTACTGGAGTTACTATATATTTAGACTGGAATCCATTCCTTGCAACACTACTTGGATTAGTGATTGGAGGACTATGTGGATTCATTACAGGCATATTAAATAGGTTATTAAAAATACCAAAATTATTAAGTGGAATTATTACCTTAACGGCATCTGGATCAATCGCTTTATTAATTATGGGATTATCTAGAGATAACGCATTCTTTGCTTCTCAAGTTCCAATTAGAATTACAAAAGGTGGAGATATTCAAACTATTTACTCAATGTTTTTCCCTTGGGCGCCTGTTTGGAATAAAGTTGTTGAAGCAGTCATCATGTTAGTAATTGTTTTTGCTGTTATTGCTCTTATTTATTATTTCTTTGGAACTCAATACGGCATGGCAATTAGAGCAACTGGCATGAATGAAAAAATGGCAAGAGCTCAAGGTATTAATACTAATATTTCTACAATCGTTTGCGTTACGATTAGTAACGCTTTAATTGGATTAGCGGGGTCTTTATATGTGCAAGACACACTAACAGTTTCAACAGTAAGCGCAACTGGATATCTTGTTATTGGATTAGCCTCAATATTAATAGGAGAAGCTATATTTGGCAAAAGATCATTTAAAAATTGGCTTGTTTCAGTCGCTTTAGGCGCAATAACATATTTTATTATTATCACTGTAGCGCTTTATTTAGGTTTCCCAACAGAACTAAAGAATCTTTTGTATGCAGTCTTAATTGCAATTGCACTTTGTTTACCTTTATTTAGAAAACTGATTAAAAATATTATCGCTAAGTTTAAAAAGAAGGGGGAAGAAACATGTTAGAGTTAAGAAATGTAACTAAAACCTTCAATTTAACTGGTGCTAAAGAAGACCAAAGAAGAGCTTTAGATAATTTAAATTTAACTATCGAAAGTGGCGAATTTGTCACAATTATTGGTGGTAATGGTTCAGGTAAAAGTACAACTTTAAATATTGTGTCGGGTGCAATAAAACCTGATAAAGGCAGTGTTATTTTAAATGGCCAAGACATTACTAAGATGAAAGAGTTTGAAAGAGCTGGATTTTTTGGTAGAGTCTTTCAAGATCCGATGATGGGAACGGCTTCAGATATGTCTGTTTTAGAAAATCTTGAAATCGCTTATAACAGAGGAAGAACACCATCACCTATCAAATGGGGATTTAAGAAAAAACATAAGAAGGTATTTATTGAAGAACTTAAAAGATTTGATTTGGGTCTTGAAGACAGATTAAGCCAAAAAGTTGGTGTTATGAGTGGTGGACAAAGACAAGCATTAACTTTATTAATGGCGACAATGCGCAATAAACCAAATCATAAAATGCTTTTTAAAAATTACGTAATGTTTTCGAATAAAGAAAAAGACGTTGCTAAAAAAGAATTTATGAGTATCTATGAACCAGCTAAGGCTGAATTCGAAGCCAAAAAAGCAGATATCAAAAAGAACAAAAGTCTTACCTCAAAAGAGAAAAAAGACGAGATTAGAAGGGTTTTTGAAGAATTTGATTCAAAGATGCGAGTCTTTGATATCACAAAACAAATCCTTTTGCTAGATGAACATACAGCCGCTTTAGACCCAAAGACAGCAAGAAAAGTTCTAGAGTTAACGGATAAAATTGTTCGTGAAAACAATATGACAACTTTAATGATTACACACAATATGCGAGACGCGATTAAATATGGAACAAGGTTAATAATGTTCCATTGTGGACACATAATTCTCGATGTTAAAGGAGAAGAAAAATCAAAACTTACAGTCAATGATTTGATGAAAAAGTTTGAAGAAGCAGATTTAAAAGTTGAAGGTTAATATAAATTCATTATTTGAAAAGGCGCAACCTACGTTACGCCTTTTCATATGCGAATAATTAGGGTTTTGAGACTTTTTTATAACCTACTTAATTTAATTCTTTGATAATGTTAGTAAGCAATTTAAATGTAATCTCGCTCGAGGTGATTATCATTTGGTCAAATTGAGCAGAGTCTCCGGTTTTAGCATCTGAAACACCTTTAACAAATAATGCAGGAATTTTATTCACGTAAGCAATTAATAAAATACCAAAGGATTCCATCTCGCAAATTTCTGCACCATATTCTTTATTTAAAAATTCTTTATCTTCGATTTTATCTATAAATTTATTTCCACTAGCACAAATTACTGTTTTTAATGTTGGATCTGCCTTTTTAGCTAGTTCAATAAGTTTTCTATCAGTTTCATAGTATTGGCCTTTTTTGATATTTAAGTGTTCACCGATTAAACAATGATCAATAGTTGTTACATCAAATTGATAATCGATAATTTTATCGATAATAATCGTGTTAGTTATGCTTAGGTTTTCAACTAAAGCTCCAACAACGCCATAGTTTAATAAGAGATTCACGTTATATTTATCAATTAAATGTTGAGTAGCGGCGGCCGCAAGAGTTTCACCCATTCCACATTGAATTGTATAGATTTTCTTTCCGTGTATATTTACTGAATACACAACAAAAGGAAAATTTTCGATTTGAGCAAATTCATCATCCTTTAGATTCTTAAATATAGTTTTAAATTCTCTCTCTGTTGCAACGACTAAACCGATAATTTTGTTCATCTTTTTTCTCCTATGAAGCAATAAATGCGCCTATAATAATACCGAAAATGAATAAGTAAACAAAGGAAATCGATAAAAAGTACAAGATGTTAGTAAATATATCAACTCCAAAGTTTCTTTGACCTTTATGTGGATGATATAAGAGTAAAATTGGAATCAATAAAACAATTGTCATATGCTTACCCATCTCAAATTTATGAGCGATGATGTTATTTGATAAGAAGTATTCTCCAAACCCAATCACAAGAATTAATGTACAGATTAGAATGTTCTTAAGGAAAATGAATTTGTTTCCATTGAAGAAGTTAAGTGCTTTATCTTTTCCATATCTTTTTTCAAAGAATAATCTTAAGAAATAAAGTAAAACGAGATAAGAAACGCAAAGAAGCGAGAATGGAGGTCTTTCGGAAGCAAAAATATATCGCACATGGTAATCTAAATTCCGCCCAAAAATAGAATTAGAACCATAGAAGATAATTGTGCTTGTAATTAAAATTGCAATTGGAACGACTGCACCAGACCTATATAAAATTACTTGCCATCTTTTCTTGAGGACTTTTGGAGTAAAGAAGAGGAAAAGCATTATCAAGAAATACATCGTGATAGATCCAAACATATTTGGAATAGGAGCTTTTAATATTTGCGTTATAAGAACGCTTTCTGATTGTTCACAAATTTCAAATAGAGTTATTTCGATCACATACAGGATGAAATAAATTGCTAGATACATAAAGATATTTCTAAAGACACGCTTATCATCTTTGAAAATATCAAAATCAATAAAATATAAAAGGAACATTCCAACAAAGAAAACATCAAAGAATTCTTGTGGAACGCTAGATAGTGAATTACCCTGAATTGTTGTAACGCCTAGAATAACAAACAAATAATATAAGATTCTAAATGAGCCTATAAAAATAAGGATGCAACCGATTATTTCAATGAGTGTCTCAGGAATAAAAGGACCAATTCTAAAGTCGGTTCTTGGACTCTTTCTGGAGAATGTTTCTGAGTCAAGAGAGTTAATTTGCTGCTCTAAAAATAGCTCTTTTTCCACACCCTTCTTCGTACCATAAATTATTGAATATGATAGAGCAAATAAAGAGCCACATAAAACAATTGTACCAAGTACTCTTAGGATATTAGCCCACGTATTGATAGATGCTGTTTTAGTTACTCCAGGTGCTCCTTTTTGAAGAATATCTCTAAAAAAATCTTTATTTTGCAGGGTTTTTTCTTCATATAAGGCTTGAACGTCAAGTAAGAACTGAGGCAAGGTTGTAGTAGATTTATCGATTAAAAAGTCTACTTCGGTTTCATCTTCATCTCCAAAACGAATTATTGTAGAGTTAGTTTGTTCAAGGTCATAATTGTAATTATAGTACGACGAAAATCTTAAATTTTTGGCATAAGAATAAGCTTCAACCTCAACTTTAAATTCCTTTTCTCTAATACCATAAACTTGGAGATAAAGTCGGTAGTCATCTGTATGAATGGTCTGTGTTACAGTTAACGAAGTAGGCCTATCGGTATTATAACTTCCACGGATTTGAGTTAACTTGCCATCCTCGTTTGTTTTGATAACAGGGCATTTGAAATTATCAAATAAAGTATATGTAGTCTCGCCGTTTTTAGCTAAATAATCATAGAAATCTAAATAGTCAGGATCAAAATTAGCCCTGCTATTTACATTGCAGTTATTATTCAACACAGAGTATGTAATTAAAGACCCTACACCAAGTAAAGATGTGACTATTAATAAGATTTTAACCCATCTTGAACCTATTAAATCGTATATCCAAGAAATAAACTTACGCCTTTTTTTCTCTGGAATTTCAATAGGATAAGAAGCATAACCTTTTGTGTATTCTTTGTAATCGACATCAAAATAATAACTAATTTTTTGAATGTCTTTCTTTGTTGGTTTAATATAACCATTTTCTAAAAGTGAATAGTGAAAATAGTTGATTTTTAATTCTTTAGCAAATTTTGCCTTTGTAAGGCCAAGCTCTTTTCTCTTTTCATATAGAAACTCGTTATATTGTTGCATGTAGATATTTTAATTTTTAAACGTTTTAAAATAAATATTTATTAGAGTAAAATTATGATATGTTTAAGAAATTTAGAGGTTTTTCATTAAGTTTAGCACTCATTTCCTTAATTTCTGCATGTTCAGGAAATAGTGCGAAGAGTTTTACCTTTAAATATGCTTCACAATATGAAAGTGATTTTGATGAGAAAGTCTTTTATGATGACTCATATTTTTTAAATCCATCGAATGAATATAATCCTCAATTAGCTGCGTGCTCGCTCTCATTTGCTATGGCTTCTTTTGCATCAAATGATGCAGGCGATATCTTTGAGCAAAAGTCGCAAAACATCCAGAATTTATTTAAAGCGACTGGTTTTAAAGATATTTATGTAAATGAAGATTATAAAAAGGTACCTACAACAGATTCAATTGGCATAGTTTTAGGGTCAAAAGAATTAGAAGATGCGACTTTAATTTATTGTGGATTAAGAGGACAAGGATATCTAGCCGAATGGGCAAGTAATTTCACACTTGGTGGGAGTGAAAATGGCGCATACCATGTTGGATTTTATACTGCCGCAAATACACTTTTAAGTGAAATTAATAGGTACGTGCATTCAAATAACATAACCGGGAACGTTAAAATCTGGTTTAGTGGCTATTCTCGAGCTGGAGCAGTTTCTAATATTGCAGCAGGACTTTTAGATAAGCAAATTATTGAAGGTGATAAAAAATACGTTGAGGACGTTAATCTAAAAAAAGAGGATATTTATGCCTACACTTTTGAAGCTCCTCAAGGCGTTCTTGTTAATTACAATGGAGAAATTGTTGAACCTAAGAAAGAAACATACAACAACATATTTAATATTGTAAATTGGGATGATGTTGTTCCTAGAGTTGCTCCTAGAGAATTTAGTGACCATACAGGTTTTACTCGTTATGGTATTGATAAATATTTGAGTTCGAGCATAACTGATATTAATTACAAAAATAATATTTCAAAAGTGATTGAAATTTATCAAGATGTTCCAAGCCATGGAGGAATTGGTGACTATTCACTTAATAATTTTGTTCCTCAAGCACAATTTAGTATTAAAAATACAAATGAAGAAAAGAATTTAATTAATTGGAATCTTGGATTAATTTTGGAAGAATTTGTTTCAATATTATCCGTAAAAGGAATAGAGACTCGCGATGCTTTTAAAGATTCAATTGAGGATGGTATAAGGATTATCTTTGAAAAGCTTTACAAAAATGGAAACCCTAAAGGATCTGCAATCGATATGGCTATTACTGCCGTAAGGCATATTATAAGCACAACAAATGTCCAGGTTTTAATCGACGACCTCTTAAATGATCCTGATTATTTCTTAAAAGATGCTGCTCCAATTCTTTCTAAAGCTCTAGCCACACAAAATATTGAGTTTGACGTTCAAACAATAATGAGTGCTTTTAAAGGGCTGTTTTTAGCAGCATTTAAGTCTTTAAGTGAAAATCTCACCATCTTTTATAGTCTTTTAAATCTTGATAATGCTAAAACAATAATGGCAGGTCATTATCCAGAATTATGTTTAGCAAATGTGCAAGCTTTAGATAAAAACTACAATTCTAATCCATTAAATTATGATATGAGTGGTGAGTATTATAAGATTTCCATCCCTTCATATATCGATAATTTGAAAGTTAAACATGATGGACGTGAAATAGTTTCTTTTATTGATGGAACACCAAATAAAACTGGAAGTTCAATAAGTTATGGAATAATGAAAAATAATTTAGAAATATATTTACCAGCTTCTGAAAAATACGAAATAGCTTTAGAAAAGAATGTAGAAAATATTTCAATTAAAAAGTGGGATGTAAAAAGATTATGTTTTGTTGATATATCTTTAGATAAAACTGAAGTTGGAGAAGGATTGGAGATAAAGATTTAATTATGAAGATTGGAATTTTAGGACAAGGTATTTCTGGTTTATTTCTTGCTTTAATGATAAAAAAAGACAATCCAAAAATAGAAGTAACTGTAATTGATAAAAATATGTTTCCTGGAAAAAAGATGTTAGCAACGGGTAACGGACGCTTTAATGTTGGAAATTTTGATATAAATTCTTTTTCATACAATAACTCAATTGGCGATCGCATCGTTTTTGATATGGGAGGACCAGAAGGACTTTGTGATTATTTAAGTGAGATCGGAATTCAAACTAGACGCCTTGGAAATTTAATATATCCATACTCATTAAGCGCTAAAAACACGCTCACGTACCTATTATCTTTATTAAATTCTTACAAAGTTGAGTTTATAAATAACGAAACTGTACTTGATTATGTAACTACAAAAAATAAAGTTAGAGTTAAAACAAATAAGAAAGAATTTGTTTTTGATAAATTTGTAATTTCTTCAGGAGGAGCAGCTAATCCTAATCTAGGTGGGGATACAAAAATCTATGATGTTTTAAAATCTCATGGCTATAAAATCAATACCTTACGAGTAGGACTCTGCCCAATTAAAACAGTAGAAGAAACACGCACAATCGAAAGCGAAAGATTAAAAGCAAAAGTTAAACTTATAATCGATAAAGAGATTAAGTATGAAGAAGAAGGTGAAGTCCTTATTAAAAAGGATGGCTTAAGTGGTATTGCAATTTTCAACGCCGCTTCAATGATTTCTAGAAATAAGAAATTTAAGAAAGCAATTATCTCTTTAGATATTGCTCCTGAATATGATTCTGAGGAATTAACGTTTATTTTAAAAAAGTCATTAAAACGTAAAAATATTGAGGTTTTGCAAGGTTTTTACAATATTCCGACTGCAAAATATATATTAAAAAGACTAAGATTAAGTGAAGAAGAAATGCTTGAAGAAAAGAATATTTCCGACGTCGTTACAATCATTAAAAACTTAACTTTCACATACTTAGGACATTACTCTTTTAAAGATTCGCAAATAACTATTGGCGGATTATCTCTTGATGAAATCGATGAGAACCTCTCTTCAAAAAGAGAAGAAGGAATATATTTTACTGGCGAAGTTATTGATATTGATGGTTTGTGCGGCGGCTATAACATAATGTTTGCGATAGCTTCTGCATATAAAGTTGCTGAAGATATTAAAAGAAGTTGAATTTAATCAACTTCATAGAATTTATATTTAACTTTTTCACCTTTTTTAAGGTCTAGAACTAGGTAGGATCCTTTTTCGCCATCTCTAGGTCTAGTAAGGCTTCCAGGGTTGAAAACTAGTGTATTTCCCACGTATGTTGCTAGTTTTCTATGTGTATGTCCAAATAAAAAAATATCTACTCCTAAGTTTTCAACGTATTTATTTGGATCACTTTGGAAATTAAAACCATGTCCATGTTCCATATGTATTTTAAATCCTTCAAGTGTCACATCTCGATTCAATACGTATGGTTCATAATCGCAATTTCCTTTTACTGAAGCATATCCATACCCATATAAAACGTAAGGAGGAAGCTCGCTATCTCCTAAATGATAAAAGATAGATGCGTCTTGATGAATAAGTGCAACCTTTTCTAAGATAGCCGTATCGCCATGAGAATCACTAACAACAACAATTTTCATGGAAATATTATAAATTCTATACAATTTTAAGTGGTACAATTTGTTGCTAAAAAAGTGTTAAAAAATGCCAAAATTTTATGTATTAATTCTAATACATTAAGAATATAATATTCCTCGTTATGAAAAAGACTCCTGAATTTCTTGCAGAGCAAAAGAAGACACCATATTTAACCGCTTATAAAAAGTATATAGAGTTACACACCGCCGAATTTGATGTTCCAGGACATCATGGTGCTATACGAACTGACTTTGATAAGGTTTTTACTCATGTTGTATATAAATATGATATTAATTGCCCTAGAGGCATGGACAATATAATTCATCCAACTGGACCAATCAAAAAAGCCCAAGATCTTTTTGCTAAAGCTTGCGGAGCTGATTATGCTAAATTTTTAATCAACGGTTCATCAAGCGGCAACATTATCATGCTTTTAAGCGCATTAAAGAGCAAAGATAAAATCTTGTTACCAAGAAATGTACATAAATCAGTAATTAATGGCTTAGTTTTAAGTGGAGCAATTCCTATTTTTATTATGCCTGATTACGACCCAAGAACTGAAATTGTTAATCAAATTTCTTTTGAGAAGTGGAAGAAGACAATTGATGAAAATCCAGATGCAAAAGCAATTTTCATCATTAATCCTACTTATTATGGAGCAACATGCGATTTAAAGAAAATAACTGCATATGCCCATGAAAAAGGAATGATAGTCTTAGTTGATGAAGCTCATGGCACGCATTTTTATTTTTCAAACAAGACACCTTGCACTGCAATGCAAGCAGGAGCAGACATGTCTACTTTAAGTGTGCATAAAACAGGAGGCAGTTTAACTCAAACAAGTGTTCTTTTAGTTAAAGGAAAAAGAGTGCAAAAAGAGTTTGTTACTAAATCCTTTAATTTAATTACAACAACAAGTCCAAATAATATGCTTTTAGCTAGTTTAGATGCTGCACGTAAATTTCTTGTTTTTAAGGGAAGTGAAGCAATCTATAATGCAATTAAATTAGCTGAAAAAACCGCTAAAGAAATTAATAAAATTCCTGGATTTATCGCTAGAAATAAAGCATATTTCACTAAAGAAATGAATACTTTTGATTATGATCGTACAAAACTTGTGATTGAACTTGATCACATGTCAATTAGTGGAATTGAACTTTATAAGATTTTAAAAGATAAATATAAAATCCAAATGGAATTAGGCGAAACATATATTCTTTTAGCTTTATTTACGATTGGAAGCAAAGAAAAAGATAGTGAAAGACTAATTGCAGCTTTAAAAAAGGTTAGTAAAAAATATTATGATGAGGAAATTATTGAAGAAAATCATAAGAATTTCGCAGAATTTCCACCAATGGAAGTAAGACCTCGTGAAGCTTATCACGCTCCACTTAAAGTTGTTAAATTAAAAAATGCTGTTAATAAAATAAGTAAAGAGATGATTATGGTTTATCCTCCAGGAATCCCACTAGTTATACCTGGAGAAAGGATTACAGAAGAAGTAATAAATCATATTTCTTACTACAATAAGATTAAAGCCACGATTATGAGTGATTATTCATCAACATTTGAAGTGGCAGTAATTGATGAAAAAAAGTGGCATAAAGATTAATCTTTATGCTTTTTAATTTAAAGAAAGAGTTTTTGTATTATAATTTTGACATGTATCCAAAAATATTCGGTTTTCTTGATAGTTATTATGTGATGATTGTTATTGGTGTCATTTTTGCACTAATAATGCTCGCTTTATATTTCAAGAAAAGACAATTCTCTAGGAATACAATAATAGTTATTTTAATGAATACATTATTTGCTGTTCTAATTGGCTTTATTTTTGCCTTGCTTTTCCAAAATGTATATGACGCCATTAATGCTGCAAAAAACGGCACAGAATATCATTTCTCATTTGGTTTAACTTTCTATGGCGGGTTAATTGGCGGAATTGGTGCTTTCTTTGGTTTTTATTTCGTTTATGGAAGAAAACACTCTGAAGCATATATTGGAAAACTTCTTATTATTGCTCCAGCAGCAATTACCATTGCTCATGGAATAGGACGCCTTGGATGTTTTATGGAAGGATGCTGCTATGGAATTGAAACAACCGCTTGGTATGGTATATATTTCCCATCATTAGGAAAAACTGTGATTCCAACTCAGCTTTTTGAAGCGATTTTCTTATTATTATCATCACAAGTTTTCGTCTTTTTAGCATTTAAACTAGATTTTAAATACACAATGCCAGTGTATTTGATGTCTTATGCAATATTTAGATTCTTACTCGAATTTATTAGAGGAGATTATAGAGGTGACCTAATTAGTGGATTATCCCCAAGTCAATTCTGGTGCATAGTTATTGCAGCAGCAGCGATTGCTTCTGTGTTCTTAATTAGAAAATTTGTTGATAAAAATGAAAATATCGAAAAAGCTTCTTAATATAATAATTCCCGTCTTACTTTATATTGTCGTAATATCATTCCCTTTTGATTTGTTTATTAAGAATGAATTATGGCTTAATTTATCGAATTTATTACTTAGAGTAGTTTATTTAATTTTTGTCTTTATATATATTAAAAAAGAAGGACTTTTTGCAAAAAGAACTGGGAATTGCAAGGATTTTATCCTTTTTGCTCCATTTTTCATTGCGACATTTTCTAATTTTATTTATTTGATTTTTAATAAGTCAGCCTTTAACTCGTTAGGATATAGCAATTTCAATTTCATCATTGTATTCAATATTTTTCTTTTGGCGTTAATAGAAGAAATTGTTTTTAGAATGCTTATTCAAAATAATTTGCCTATCAAAAATAAGTTCTTAAAAATTTTAGTAGCAGCTGGAATATTTGGGGCTTTCCATCTATTGAATCTAATAAATGGTTTTAACCTACTTATCTTTGTTCAAATGATTTATACGTTTGCTTTAGGAATGGTTGTAGGGCTTATTTATGAGTACACGTACTCTTTACTATATGTATTTATTTACCATTTTGCATTTAACCTACTTAATTCATATTTATTTGGTCTAGTTGCTGAAAATTCTTGGGATATAAGTTTCGTAATAACGAATATAGTAATAGCTGTTGTCCTAGGCTTATATTGGCTTTTCTTATTTATCCGATTTCAAAAAGAAGAGGTAAAGGCTCTAGAATAGTGCTGCCTTTTTTACTTTAGACTTATAAAAGGTTATAATGCTCCTATAATTAATTAATAGCGATAATGCTGCAAAAGGATTTAATATGGAAAATAAGAGATTAGTAATGTGTACATCAACAGGATGTATTGAATACGCACCTGAAAGATATCACAATTTATTCTTTAAAGATAAAGAATATCTTGAAGGCCTTGATCTAGACCCTGTAGATTTATATAAACAAATGGAAAATACTAAAGAGGTTAAAGATAATTTACCTCATACTGATATGCCAACCTATGATGAAATGAGAGCTCATTTTGATAAGGCAATTTCTAATGGTTATAACGAAGTGATTTGTATCTCACTTTCGAGCGGGTTAGGTGGAACATATAACTTTATAAAATTAGTCGCAAAAGAATACGAAGATAAGCTTAAAATCACTGTAATTGATGCACGTGTCACTTGTTTTATTGAAGGATATATGGCAATTAAGGCAAAAGAACTAGTTGATAAAGGTGTTCCAACTGAAACAATTGTTAAAGAAATTGAATGGATTAAGGCACATAATGAGTTCATTGGTTTAGATGAAAAATTAGACTATTTGATTTATAACGGCAGACTAAAAGGTGGTAAAGCCTATATGGGCAAATTAATAAATATTGTTCCTGTTTTGCATTTTGAAAAAGGCGGCACCCTTGTTCCTTTATTTAATGCAGTTGGTAGCAAAAAAGCTATGAAAAAGACATGTGAACTTCTTAAAAATGAAGTTATTAAAGATAGAAAACCAGAAGATTATTTATTGATGCATGTTTATACAGGTTCATCAACTGTAGAAAAATTAAAAGTTATTGAAAAAGAATACGGCATAGAAATGACTCACGAAGACGTAATTATGTCGCCAGTTAGTGGTATTCATAATGGACCATGGCTAGCAGGTTATCTTTATATACCTGTAAGAAGAGAAGACGAACCACTTGAATAATTTAAAGGCCATACGGCCTTTTAATTTTTAGACATTTTTAATGGAAAAATTTAATAGTATTTTACTATTAAATCTTATTTTCGTATTGTAAAATATCTCTCTATGAAGGAGAAAGTATTATGAAGGTTTTAGTTACTGGTGGATTAGGTTTTATAGGAAGTCATACTGTTGTTGAATTAATCAATGCAGGACATAAAGTTGTTATTATTGATGACCTTTCAAATTCTAAATTAGTTGTTTTAGATAGAATTAAATATATTACAAAAGTTGAAGACATCCCTTGTTATATTGGTGATGTAAGCGACAAAGCTTTACTTGATTCAATTTTTGAAAAAGAAAAACCAGAAGCAATCATTCACTTTGCTGGTTATAAAGCAGTTGGTGAAAGTGTTGCAAAACCTCTTAAATATTACACAAATAACCTTGTTTCAACATTAAACTTATTAAGAGCAATGGAAAAATATGGAGTTAAAAACTTAGTGTTTTCAAGCTCTGCAACAGTTTATGGTTTACCAGAAAGTGTGCCACTAACTGAAGAAAGTCCAGTTCAAAGCGCAACATCTCCATATGGCGAAACAAAAGTTATGATCGAAAGAATCTTAACTGATATTGCCAAAGTTAATAAAGATTACAATATCGTTTTATTAAGATACTTCAACCCAATTGGAGCCCATAAATCTGGATTATTAGGTGAGGATCCAAATGGTTTACCAAATAATCTCCTTCCATACATCAATAAAGTTGCAGTCGGACTTTTACCTGAAGTTAAAGTTTATGGTAACGACTACGATACAGTTGATGGAACAGGTGTAAGAGATTACATTCACGTTGTTGATTTAGCAGTTGGACATGTTCTTGCATTAAATAAGATTCAAAAAGGATGCGGACTTGAGATTTTTAACCTTGGAACTGGAAAAGGAACAAGCGTTTTAGAAATTATCAAAGCGTATGAAGAAGCAACTGGAGTAAAAATCCCTTATACAATCGTTGATAGAAGACCTGGAGATATCGCAATTAATTATGCTGGAACTGAAAAAGCCGAAAAAGAGCTTGGTTTCAAATGTAAATACACCGTAAAAGATGCATGTTTAGATGGTTATAACTTCCAAAAAGCTGAATACGAAAGAAACAAAAAATAGATGAAAACACTTTACGTTCTTAGTGGCATCCCAGGGAGTGGCAAGTCAACCTGGGCAAGAAAATTTTTAAGTGAGCACCCAGATTCGTCTTTTATTGTCTCTAGTGACGATATAAGAAAAGAACTTGGTGGAGCTTATCAATATTTTGAACAAGAAGAACTTGTATGGAAACTTTTTTATGCACGTTTAAAAGACTATGCATATAATACTCGTTCGGTAGATGTGATTGCAGATTCAACTTGTTTAGAAAATAGATTTATGATTGAGGCTTTTACTCAAACTAAAAATTTTGATAAATATGTTCTTGTTTATTTCGATGTCGACCCAAAAATCTCCAAAGAGAGAAATAAAACTAGAGAAAGTGGTAAAGTTGTTAGAGATGACGTTGTAGATAAAATGATTAAAGAGTTTGAAAAACCAAATGAAGTGGTACGCTCAATCTATGACGAAATTATTGTAATCACCGAATAAATTCCGCAATAGACAAATGGTAAAGTCACATGTCTCTGAAACATGGATTTCCTGGTTCGAGTCCAGGTTGCGGAGCCATTTTGAATAATAGGATTGATAACAAAAGTATCAATCCTTTTTTATATACTAAAACCAAGAGATTAACTCCTAGTTTTAGGATACGAAAAGCAAGTGATGAAGATAAAGAATTTTTAATCCAATATATTAATAAGAATATTAGAAGAAAATCTAAAGAAGATTTAGAAGGCAATTATCGTTTAATCTCTTTATTATGGGAAAGTCTAGAAGATTATTGTTTACTTAGAGATAAATTTTATTTTAGCGGTAAGAAAATAGTTAGATATATAAAAGAGGAAGATAAAATTGGTTATGAATTTTTATCAAAGGCTCTTATAAATAGAACTAATGAATTAATTATTAGTTGGCTTAATTACATTATCAATATTTAAAGAATTTATATAAATGATGAAAAATATCGAGTTCTATTGATTAATAGTAAGCGTAAAATAATCCGCCAATTTCTTTTAATCGAAAAATAATATAAATTTTTGCTATAGGAGGTCAACTCTATGAAAGCAAAAAGCAAATATGAGATATATTAT
>Ga0256404_1005519_pt1 | contig 22285 bp, 17 predicted proteins | sample RumenRJG_01DNA_FD_185990 | JGI IMG/M metagenome (GOLD analysis project Ga0256404, IMG submission 185990) | Bovine rumen microbial communities from Lethbridge, Alberta, Canada - RJG_01 | ecosystem: Host-associated > Mammals > Digestive system > Stomach > Rumen | place: Canada: Alberta | collected...
TCCAGATCTATGTCCGCGACGCAGATCCGGCCAATGCACCCGATGTTCAGGACAACGTTTACAAGGTTTCCGTCAACTGCGGCCTCCCGGCAGCAAAGCTGACTGCCCTGTCCATCACGGGCGGAGGACAGCCCGCCACCGGTATGGCGGACTTCAACCCAACCGTTGCCAACTATGAAGCCTTTGTCTCTGACAAGAGTGTCGTTGTCACGCCCACCGCGGAAGCCGGCTGCAGCTACACTGTTGTAATTACCGATCCGGATGGCAAGGAAATCGCCAATGTTACTGATGCTCCGGCAGCCGCAACACTTGTCTCCGGCAAGAACATCGTCACGGTCACTGTCGAAGGACCGGACAAGGTAAAGAGCGAGTACAAGGTCACCGTATTCTGCGACTATGACGCAACCGAAACGACAAGCTCTGCTCTTAAGGAAATCAAGATCGGCAGCGTGCCAATCACCATCACTGACGGCAAGGTCGTGTATGACCAGACTGTTACGGTTGAGGAGAACACGGTCACCGCAACGCCGAACAGTACAGCTGATATCTCCATCAGTTGGAGCAGCGGGAACGAATCCGCCGCAGATAAGACTACGTATACCACAAGCGGCAAGGTTTCCGGCAGTGATACCGTTACGATTACTGTTACTGAAAAAGACAAGGCTCCCACTACCTACACTGTGAATGTAACCTGCAACCTGGATGCTTCCAAGCTCGCAACGCTTGAAATCGATGGCACAAATTATGTGGATGCAAACGGTCAGCTGACTGCAACTGAAGTCAAAGTAACAAAAGACGCCAGTTCGATCAAGTTGAAGAGCGCCTCTGGTTCCGCAACAACCACGACTTGGGAAATTGTCGGAGTTTCTGACGGAACTTGGACGGATGATGGGTCTGCTGCCAGCTACGACTGGAAGTGGGAGGATGGCAATACTACCAGCCGCCAGTTGGTCATTAAGGTCAAAGAAACCAACAAGACCGAGACGTCCTATACCCTGAACATCGTGGACGATCGTCCGGAGAGCCTCCTGGTGGACTATCTCACCATCGAAGGCACCGCGATTCCCTTTGACGCGAACCATAAGGGTTCCGCTTCCCCGGTTACCCTGAACAGCAAAGTTCTCGTGATCCTCGAGGATCATGGATCCTCGACTCCTGAAAATGATGTCAAGGTTGAGCTTGCAGGTACGACTCTGACCCACACTGCAAAGGATACTGTCGGCAGCAATCCCAGGCTGGCATACGACGCGGTCTGGCCCTCCACGACGAATGAGCTCAAGATCACCGTGAAGTACGCAGATTGCAAAGAAACGGTCTATACCGTGGCAGTCTCCTGCAAGCCGGCGGATGTCACTCTGAAGGAACTGACCATCAGCGGCATCGCCCAGCCCGTTACCGGTGCAGAAGTAGCAGGTCTCACCTTCCATGACGGAGACGTCATCAAAGCCACGGCAACTGCTGACGACGCGACCGTCGAGATCAAGGTATTCGGTGACACGGCCTCTACTCCGTACCCGTATTCCGGCTCCGCTGGCAAGACCTTCACGGCAACAGAGGACATCAACTTCCACTGGAACAACAGCGGCGCCGAGAACAGCAACCGGATTGAAGTCACCGTTACAAATGGCATGGAGTCCAAGACTTACGTCTATACCGGTAAGCGCGCAGCGGATACAAGCCTGTCAGCGTTCGAAATCGGCGGCACTCCTTATTCCGTTGCCGGTGCAACCGGAATCACAATGAACTCCACGGATTCCATCAAAGCAACCGCAACGGATTCCAGCGCCAACGTAGAGATCACTGTTACCAGTGATGGAGGATCGTGGACCGTCACGGGTACCGGTACTGCAACTGCAACTGCAGGTACAAACTTCAACTGGTCTACCAGCGGCAACGCGAACGTGGTTACTGTCACGGTTACAAACGGTGCCGACTCCCAGACCTACACCTACAGCGGCACCACCGCGTAATTAAAGCGGTAAGTCAGAACAAAATCCTACATGGCAAAACAACAGGAACGCTTCGGCGTTCCTGTTGTCTACTCTTGATTGTTCATTGTAAGCGGCAAATCACAGCGGTCCCGTCTACTTCTTATAAATCCACAGTTTCCTGGAAAGATAGTTCCAGATAAATACAATCCCGGTCGCCGCTATTTTTCCAACTAGCTTTAACAGTTGAGTATTCATTCTCATGATATCGACGAAGAGAAACATCAGTGCCAGATTTCCCAGAAGTCCGATCGCACTTACACCAAAAACCAGAACAATTTCCTTTGCCTTGTTTCTGCCCGTTTGAGAACCTTTGAATGTGAAAGTCCTGCCCAGAAACCAGTTTGTCGTTGTGGAAATGATAAAAGCCAGTCCCGTTGCAGGAAGGTACTGTATTCCAAAACACGATCCAAGAAGATAAAAACTGATCCATTCCACGAGGGCAGATACCCCTCCTACAAAAAAATAGGAGATAAACTGCCGAACACTATTTTTTCTGTTATCATTGAACATTGGAGTTTTCTCAATGTTCATGCATTTTTCCTTTGCCCAAACCGCCACATCGTTTCCCGGTAGGAGTCTGGCAGCCCGATATCAAAGGATTCTCCGTCCGGCAGAAATGCGCACATACCATATTTCTCCCGTACAGAATCCAGTGCGGCCGTCAGTCCGAATTCTTTTCCCTCGGATGGATGTCCTACAACTGTGATCTGTCGCTCCAACTCTTCAAAGACCTCAGGAGTTAAAACATATTGCCCGAAAGTAGCATAGTATTTTTTCTCATTTCTGGAATTCCTGACCCCCAAATAGTCCTCAGCATAGTGATACGACGGCTTTTCAACCATTTGAGATACTTTCATCATTGTTTCTTCCCCATTATTCCAATAACCTTGAACAACTCCGTAATGGGCGACCCACTCCAAAGGGACCTCCTTAATGCCTACCAGCGTACTTCCGCATTCCCTATATGCATCAATCACCTGTTTGCAGCAATTGATCTCTGTGTTGGACCGGTAAAGAAAATCTCCCAGCAACAGCAGAACCGGTTCTCCTTCGGTGAAGGGTTTTGTCAGCCAAACCGCGTGACCGAAGCCCTTTCGATCATGCTGATATACATATGTAATATGTTCCTTCAGCTTGATGATACGATCCTCATACTGTTTCTTTTCTTCCGGCAGTTTCTCCCTCTGTTCCTCTGAAAGAGGCTTGAAAAGCCGGTCAAAGTCTGCCTGCTCGTCTTCCCCGATAATCAGGCAAATGTCTTTGATCCCCGCCTCCACCAGCTGCTCCAGCATAATCATCAGCGCCGGTTTCAGTACACCGTCCTCATCATAAATCGGCATTAAACCCTTTGGCATACACTTTGTTGCGGGAAAAACACGGGTTCCAAAGCCGGCAAGGGGGATAATTGCCTTGTAAACCGTCTGCCCCGGCCTGACAGTCAGGGCAAATGATGTCATTCCTTTTTCCCGTTCCAGGTATTCCTGAAGCTGACGGGCAGTGTTTTCGTCTTTTGCCAGGAATTGAACCGAACCATCTCCCTGTGAACCGACTCCCTTTGCACCATAGGTTAGTTCTTTCACGACAGAATCTTCCAGAACCGCATGTAACACCGGCGCTTTCAGCTCTGAACACATCGGTGCAACCTTTTCGTCGAACAGTGTCTGTGCTTCTTTCATCAGCCGGCCAAGTCCGGCTGCATCACCCTTCTCCAGCATCTGAACCGCTTTTTCAACAATGATCTGGTTGTCAGGGCCAAGTGCGTCCTGACACATTTGTTCCATCTCATTTTCGGCAAAAGGAAACGCCTTATTCAAATCTGCTAAGATTCGTATTGTGTCCTTTGATGCCATCAGATTTGCAATCACCCAATGGAAGGTCGTACCTACCCGTAACTCTCTGGAGTCAATCTCCATTCCGTCAAATTCCATCAGGACAGGCTTAACTCCATAGGCACATGCCTGATCCAGCCTTCCGCATCGGGACGGAGTTCTCTGTTCGCCTCGGAAAGCCGCCTGCATTTCGCCCTTGATGTTCATATGCAACTGGTACAGTTGGTTAAAAGCCCTTGCAACCAGAACACATATTGCAGCCGAAGAGGAAAGGCCGCTTTTTATTGGTAGATCCTGTTTTTCAATGGTTATTCTTACGCCGCCCACCCGGTAATTATCATTGATATAGGACGCGACACCTGCTACGTAGGAATAGTACCCTCCTCCTTGTGCGACCTGCAGCAGCTTTGCGGTATCCATTTCACATTCCCACGACTCCTCTTCCGGTAAGTCCGGAGAAGCACACATGATAAATCGGTCCGCTGTTTCCGCCGTCGCATAGATTCCCTGTTCTATTCCGGAAACAACTGCCCTGCCTTTTATAATTTCCGCATTAATGGAACGGTACATCCCGGCCCAGTCGGAGTGCTCTCCGAAAAGGCACAAACGCCCCGGCACGAACAGATGTATTTTTTGGGAATTCGGCAAATCCGTCAGCCTCTTTTCTCTCGTTTTATCCGGCACGATATTTCCAAATACAGTAGATTGCCCGAAGGCCATCCTTAAACCCGATTTTCTTTCCTTCTTCATTTGTCCGGGGGTAATAGGAAATCGGGACTTCTTTAATCTTTACACCCATTTTGGATATTTTGGCCGTAATCTCAGGTTCAAATCCAAATCGATTTTCTTTAATATCGACAGCCTGTATTACTTCGCGTCTAAAGCATTTATAGCAGGTCTCCATATCCGTCAGTTTAAGCTGTGTAAACAAGTTGGAAAGACTTGTCAGGAATCTGTTCGCCAGCTGATTGGCGCGGTATCCCTTTGCCGGCTGGTTCAAAAAACGGGAGCCATAACACACATCGCATTCCCCATCCACAATGGGCTGGACAACCAAGGGATACTCATTCGGATCATACTCAAGGTCTGCATCCTGAATGATGACAATATCTCCGGTTGCATGCCGAAAGCCTGTCCGGAGCGCTCCGCCCTTTCCTTGGTTCACCTCATGGTGGATCACCTTGCTGACAAGCGGTGCTATATCCCGGTCCAGAATCTCACTGGTTCCATCCGTGCTCTTGTCATCGACAATGATGATCTCTTTGTTTTCGATCGGTGCTTCCTTAACTCTCTCAACAATTGTGCGAATACTGTTTTTTTCGTTGTAACAGGGTATTACGACAGACAATGTATACTCTTTCATTCCATTTCCTCCATCGGATATTTTTTTCAATTCTGAATAGTTCTTACTCAAATGAAGCCAAATAGTTCGCCAGCAGCAAATTATCAAGCCATGTCTCACTATTGTGCCAGCAAAATCCCCCAGTAATGTTCATCAAACACATAAACCGCACAGCCATCTGCAAAGAAAAGATCTTTTGCGCCATTCTGAAAAAATCTGTTCCAATAGTCTTCATTCTCTTGAAGGATGTTCAGAGTGTTTTCTGGCAAAGCCACGAAAAAATCGCCCTCCTGATATTGATACCAGGAAGAGTCTATATTATAAAAATTAGGAATAAGACCTCTTTCATTAACCTGAACACAGCAGCACTGAACCTGACCATTGGTTAAGACCGTAGTCTCATTGGCTTGCCAATAAGTAGTATATCCATGTGAAAACCCTCTATTCTGCAATTCCTTCGCCAGCGCAGATTCTACCGGTCCAGTATTATGCAAAACAACAAATGCACACATGCACGCTGCAGTGACTTCTGCAACGGCATGGATAGTAACCTCTTTCTGCTTATCCCAATTAATCTGAAGATGAGGATACCACACGGCCGCAAGCATAGCATTCACCAAAACGCAGTTGAAGAGAAGCCTGTACAGTTCTTTGGACCCTCCGCTACGTAAGAATACATATTGAACGAGACATACAATCCAGACGAATACCGCACTATGAAATACCGCTATTTCATTAAAATTCAGCCTTTTGTATTTCACGATATACGGTAAAGGAGCCGCAGTAATAACCAAGGAAAAAATAATCTCAAGGAAGACAAAGATTCCTGTTCCTTGAAAAATCGAGACGCCTTTAGGGTTGCAAGAAATAAACAGGCTGAACCATGTCTCCGGCAGGGATTTGATGTGTATAAACCAAGTTGAAATGCTCTGTAGCTGATAAGTACCAACTCTTGAAAGGTAATCGGTCTCATGTATACCTTTCATTGTCAGCTTATAGAGCAGAAGACCACATACCAAAGAAGTTGCCACAATCTGAAGCGCGTGATCCCTGCGGATGTTCCCCCTTGAAAGGATCAGCGCGAGCAATACCGGGAAAACAGATAATGCCGCAGACGGTAATCCATTTGCTGCCCCCCATAAGGAAAACAATAGCAATGTGATGTAATGCTTTTTCTTATTTCCCGATCTTTTAAGCCATATAATCGACGCTAACATGCCAATCATACATACAAAGCCGAGCGAGTAATAAAGAATATGGAGCAATAGATTAAACGCAAGCTGAGTCGAGAAACTCATGAGGAGCAAAGTCATAATGGAATACTTTTTCCAACCATCCGTGTCAACAGCCGCAGAAAAATAATATAATGTAAAGCACAGAATCACAAAGAAGAGCAGCATCCCCAATCTGTTGGCAAGAAGACCGATGCCAAAAAACCGCACAAACGGCGCAAACAGCAAATTGGCACCGAACGGAATTGCATAAGGATAAAAAAATGTGTCGCTCAGTATCTGTCCGGATTCTATCGTTGCATACGCCCATAGTGTTCCTTCAATAAAATCGGAAAAATTAGTATATCCCCCGTAAAGATCTCCTGTGGTGTTATTGAAAAGAATATAACATGAAAAAGTGATGATCATCACGGCTAGCACAATAATACTTATAATCAGAGAAAGCTTTTTACTTGATATTGCCATGTAGTGCTATGTTCCTCTCTTAGTAAGCGATTGAAATGTTCATTAATCCAGAGCACATTTTGGTGTTTTTGTCACTGGCAAAAAGCAATTCCGTGAAGCTTGTTTCTAAATCTCTTCCTCATCTTTCAAATTCAATCTCCGCTTCCGAGCATACTATTTTTCCTGTTTCATCCACCAATCTAAATATTGGCTTGTACTCCGCGGAATATGACAGATTAACATCTACATACTCTCCTTGGCGAATATTCTCCGGAACATCATATGCCAGTCCATATTCCGAGGATGCCAGTTGCAATCTGCTGAATTGGCTATTTAGAATTGTCTCTCCAATGTTTTGTATTCTGATCGTCACAAAAACAATTTCGTCTGTTTCCTTCACTTCTTGAATTGATAGGGCAACTTTACTCTTCGTCTTGCCGATATCATCTGTCCAAAAAAGCAAAGGCGTGGAATAATCGTTTCTGACAAGTTCCAGCCAGCCTAGTTGCGGAAGGTCATGCATGATTCCATAAATTCGCTCTTCCCACAAATGGGACATAATAATATAACAGTTGTGGGCATTTTTGATATTTAGTATGTCCTCATAATAATCTCCATCTTTTTCAAGAAAACCTGTTCCATATATTATGTTATTGTCATAATCTCCGATCGAATAGGTATCATATCCATTTTTATACATAAACCCAGGAATACTATGATAGTACACATATACCTTCTCATCTTCATTTATATTGTCTCTTACATATTCTACCTCATAGTTAGTCTCCTCTCCGCTTCTGAAAACACTTTCCTTGGTGGAATACCTTTCAAATCCTGTGTTTCCACAAATTGCCCATATTCCAAAGAGCCCTACGGCTAATAAAGAAACAAAACCCTTTCCGTCATTTTCAAAATGAAACAGCTTGTCAATCCCTATAAAGAAAAGCAGAGAAGCAAGTGGGTAAAAATAATACCACATTCTGTCTTCAACCGGAAACATGTTGATATATGACGCAAACAGCATGAGGAGCAGTCCTAAATACAGTCCAACAATGAGCCGGTTTTTCTCAAAAATTCCAAATACCAGCGTTGAGCATAATCCAAGTATCATGATCGGTGATAAATAAGAAAAATGAGAAAAAATTTCGCTTTTCATAGATCTTATTTTTGAAAGATCGTCCGCTGATTTGGGAAACAACGGAAAGTTTTGCCCTTTCCAGAAATCTTGCATAGGTGCTCCAATTGCCACTGGTCGGAGCCAATAAAAATAGTAGAACACGAAGCTAATCACAAGAATCATGCCGGCGAGAACCCAAGGCTTGATTTCCACAAGAAAGATTTTTAATCTGAAATTATTCTTCTTTAGTCCCCTCCCCACACACTGGACAAATGCAAATGTAATCTCAGATAGGATAATACCTCCTGCCACAAAGCACACAGGATTCGAAAACCACAAAAGAATTGCCCATACAATTCCCAAATATACAATCCGTCCATTGACTTTTACATAGTATAAATATGCTAAAATGGAAAGCATTACAAACAATCCATCCGAAATATATGGTTTAAACATGATGGAGTACTGTAAGGCAAAGGACATGGAAGCAACGTAAGCAGGACATAACGCAGAAAGCCTTAAGTGCAAATACTTTTTCGAAATAAGGTAGAGCAAAAAAAGAGTCGCAGAATAACTGAAAACAGAAAATGACCTTAATGTGAACTCAGAATTTCCGAATATTGATGAAATAATTTTATTGATATATAACCATCCAACAGGTGCTATCTGATCCCATTCAAATACCTCAGAAGTGAGGTTCCATATATTTCGTGTGCTGAAAGAGAAAGCAAGCATTGCTTCATCAAGCCATAAGGACACTCCAACAAAATTCATCCATATGCTCTTATAAACGCCATAAATGCAGATCATGAGGAAAAATGCCTCAAAAAAAAAGATAATAAAGCTCCTTCTATTTGAGTGTTGTTTTAAACTATCCCACATTTCTTTTCCTTCCCTGTAGATTTCTCCAAACTCTGCCCCATTTAGGGACTGGAAAACTTCTGCATTCTTCTAATTTGGTAAGATTATTCACATGCGGTCTGCTTTTGTCCAACATGTAAAATCTTTTCTTTAATAGTATTATTACACATTCGGGAAATGATTGCAATTACCAGAGTAACTAAGAAAACAGCTGTTGTCATAATCAGTGGATGTATTATTGATTTCACCGAAGACGGCATATAATTTGTTGTATTAATCAGCATGTCCACGAAATGCTTTCTTTTGAATATACCAATTACTAAAATGTGGAATAGATATATCGAATAGGTATAAGAAGACATCTTGCAAATCATGCCAATTGCTGTATTATTATGTATTTTTTCTGAAATCGAAAAGGAAAAAACAAGAATAAAAGTTGAACATAGTAATCCAAAAGGGGATATCCATGACAAAACATAGGTCAACCCAGCTTTATAAACAAATACTCTTATGATATTCAGCAAGATAAATGCTATGGGCATTGCCCATCCATACTTTAGCAAATCGTTTTTATGGGAATAAACTATATGACCGCAAATAGTCATTAGCGCTGCTGGGATTAGTCCACCTATTGTAACATGGGAAAAGTTCATCAAACGATTCCCTGTGATAGCGTTCGCCGACAATACAAAAAAGACTCCGGCAAAATATAGAAACTGTTTTTTTGAGTTATCTATTTGAGCGACCACACCATTCATTGCAGGAAAAGATATTATAACAAGACAATAAACATAAAGATACCATAAATGTTCCCCTCCTCTAATCGCTTTCCAAACCGCTGTAGCTTTAAGCGCCTCAATATAATCGGGCAATGGTCTGCAGATTGAGTTGATCAATGTCGCCCCTTGAGTATACGGATATAAATAAAAAGTTATGACACTAAGCATCGCAAGAGGTATGAGGATGTGAAATGACATATCTTTGCACAATCTGCCATAGCTCTTCTGATTCCGAAAAATAAAGCATCCAAGGATGAACCAAAAAACCGCTACTCCGTCTGCACAGACCATGGCAACAAACGTACGTGTGAAATCAAACGAACTATTATCCTTAGAAATTGGGAGGTAGGTATGACAACCTATCACTATCAAGCATCCGAATAATCGCGCTATCTCCACTCCGGGATCTCGTGTTTTCTTCAGCATTCGATAACTGCTCCTTTGCAACGTCGGAATACAATGCAGCGCAAATCTAGTGAACACCGCAAAGCCAAAGTAACTACCAACTCGACTTTGCAGCTGCTCGCACAACTGATATAAACACCAAGGATCCCACCGCTTGGCAAAGCACTGGAGGCCTCTTTCTCGGGGTGGAGCATCCCAAGCGCAAGAACCTAAATGAAATCTATGATATCTACCTGTTGTGACCGGTTAGGTCAACCACCATCTGTACAAAAGCGCTATATTATGTGATTGAACCACACTAAATTTTAGTCTCTTCTATTTGGGATATTGATTCGACCGGTAATAATCATCTTTCTCTTAAATACTGCCCTGACTCGTTTTGGAAATACTTTCCCGATCTTTGATAATACTTCGTATCGCGCTTTGTCCTTCGGGAAATCTACAGGTGAATAAAGTTGTTGGTTTTCTGTACAAAATACTGGCTTCATGGTTCTTCTTGCAATCTCAATTGCTTCCCATTTTTCGCTCTCAACAAATAGTTCGCTTCCCGTTAGTTGAGCATACACAATTGCTTTTTGCGCAGCATGATTCCAGTACCTTTGGCGCTCTTCAATAGTTTTTAACGGACACATGATCAGTTTATCATATTCAATACCTTGGCTCTGTAACCAACTCTCAGTTACATTTCTGTATTTCTCCAGCCTGCTTGTAACAAGACATCCTATCTTCCGTGTTGGGACATATTTAGGCCTTGCATTTTTTAAGAAGTCTAGATACTTTTCTCCATCATCATTCTGCTCACGTGTGGGGTCCTCGCAAAGCACCCCATCTATATCAAAGCACATGTGATTCAGTTCAGGATGATGCATTAAATTCCATTCAAAAATGCGATTATCAAGCATTCTCGCGTAATAATCCACAAAAATATATGACTTATGCAGTCTAGAGACATAGACTGCATAGTAAATATGTTCCCGCACCGTTTCTAATCCAGCCTGTTCAATTCTTTTCTTTACCTCGTTTATGGAAACCCCCAATAAAACACTATCCTCTACAATCAAAACTTTTTTTATTTCCGACATTCTTTTTACCGTAATATTTGTTGTTTTTCCAACAGAGCATTCCATATTATTACAATACGAGTTAATATCCATCATCGGCTTATTCAACTGCGCAGCTATGATCGATGCAACCAGCATCCCACTTCTTGGTACTCCTACTATCAGATCAACATCATGGGGTATGTTAACCAAAGAGTCAATAACATCCTTATTCATTTCGTTTACTGTAACAAAATTAATCATTATTAATCCCCACTTATTTATCTTTTCTCTATATATTGAATCACTCATTGGCAGTAAGTTCAGCTCTTCATCAGCAAATGATTACTATGATGCTATCAGGTCACATTCTTCCCTGGTAATTTATGACCTAATTTCACGCTCGATAAATAAATGAGGATGAACATTACGTCCGATTACTTCAGCAGTCGAATCTCCAAATAAGCAAAAACCATATGCTCGTTTATCGCCATTGATAGCGTATGAAAAATCATCCAGCAAGCACAACCGCACTTCTGTCGCGCTCGCATTATCAAATGATATAAAGCTGCCTTTTTCCCCTACTTCAATCACTTCAAAGTTCAAAAAATATGTATCTGGTCTTAGGTCTTTTAGGTAGAAGGAAACATTCACATCAACTTGATCTCCTTCGGGAATTGTGATGCTATTTGACAAAACAGTACCAATGCATTGTTTGCTGTCGGAATAAAACTTTATAAGAATTCTAACGTTGTCTTCCTGCTCGTTGCATCGGAGCAGAATCGACAGCTTAATTCGTTCACTATTGTTATAGATGGCTTGCTCTTTTTCCAAAAAACGGCAGCCCATTATTTTTACTGTTCTGCCTAAATATCTATCTCGTCCATTCAATGAAAGGTCAAAAGATACTGGGAAGGCATTTCCCATCGATACTCCTAAGTAGTTTCTTATCCCCTCTTCCACGTCTCCTTCATACAGAACCTTGCCATGGCTTAATACGATCACGCGATTGCACAATTGACGAATTGTGTTCATATTGTGAGAAACATAAAGTATGGTTCTTCCTTCAGCCTCAGCAACGCTTCGCATTTTTTCAAGACATTTCTTTTGAAATGCCATATCTCCAACCGCAAGGACTTCGTCCATTATCATGATCTCTGAGTCCAGGTGTGCAGCTACCGAGAAAGCAAGTTTGACATACATACCGCTGGAATAGCGTTTAACCGGCGTATCAATGAACTGACGTACTTCTGAAAAATCGATGATGTTCTCAATCTTGGCATCAATTTCTTTCTTTGTCATGCCGAGGATAGCACCGTTCATATAGATGTTCTCCCGCCCGGTGAGCTCCCAATGAAATCCCGTTCCAACTTCAAGCATGGAGGCGACCCTGCCATTCAGCCGGATTCTTCCGCTGGTTGGTGCTGTTACTCTGGATATAAGCTTCAACAGAGTTGACTTTCCGGCACCGTTATGTCCAATGATTCCGACGCGTTCGCCTTTCTTTACATCAAAAGAAACTCCATCCAACGCAAGAAAAGTATCTCCAGTCTGATATTCCTTTGATCCGATCTTTTTCGTAGGATCTTCTTTACCAAGACGTTTTGCATGTCTGCGCTGCAACTCATCCCGCAGGGTCGTTCCGCCAATTTGGCCGAGCTTGTATTGCTTGGATACATTTTCAATTCTGATCATCAATTCTTCCATATGAAACCTCTTAGATCGTATCCATGAAAGTTCGCTCTATTCGGCTGAAGAGGATCAATCCAATCAGGAATACAACCAAGCTGATGCCCCAGCCGACCAAATAGTACGTCAGGTTAAAATACCCGAAGCCGAACATCGCGTACCGGAAAGTTGTCACAACCGGCGTTACCGGGTTCAGCATATAAATGGGCAGCAAGTGCTCCGGCACCAGGGTCAGTCCATAGGCAATCGGGGAGCCGTACTGCCAAAGTTGCAGGCCGAAGGAAACCAGCATAGCCAAATCGCGGTATTTTGTGGTGACAGAAGCAATAATAATGCCGAAGCCGATGGAAAGGATCACCATCTGCAGAATCAGTAACGGAATCAGCAAAAGCATAGGTGTCATTATGATGCTCGTACCACCCTGGATAGTGTAGAACAACCAGAAAACCACAAACATCGCAAACTGGATACCGAAGGAAATCAATCCGGAAAGTGCTGTCGAGATTGGAGAAACCAGTCTCGGGTAGTACACCTTCCCCATGGTCGCGCGGTTAGCAAGAAAGGTATTCGACGTCTTATTCAGCGTCTGAGAGAAATATGCCCAGCAGATATTGCCGGACATATAGAACAGAAATCCGGGCATCATGAAATCTCCTGCTACATCCGCGGTTGTCAGATGCGCCAGATTGCCGAAGATGATCGTAAAGACCACCGTGGTCAGCAGCGGCTGGATAATCGCCCACATAGGACCGAGAACCGTCTGTTTATACTGAGCAGTAAAATCTCTCTTTACAAAGAGCAGGATCAGATCTTTATATTGTAAAGTCTCTCTGAGGTGCAAATCCAGCAAATGGTGTTCTGCTGATATTTCTGTCATATAGTGTTCTTCTGACATGTGTCTTTCCTTTTTTAATGTGTTTTTTCCAGTGTATTGTATTCTGTCTGCAGCATCATTAAGAATTTTACTTCCAGAATGAAAGCAAACGCTTTCCACGTCTAATGCACCCAAACAAAAACCAATATAATAAATACTTACGTCCTCTTTTTTTATTCTGGCGATATTTAAAAACTATTTCGCTGGAAATCATCTTGTTTCTTATGCATTCCGGAATAAAGAAAATACTGTTCTTTCTTTTACTCCGGCTAAAAAGTTTTTCCATTTCCCGGCGATATATATCCATACTCGCCATTTCTTCATAATAAACTCGAGAACGATTTCCCATATCCTTCAAACTTTCTTTCAGGTCAATCATTCTCATGATCGAATCTTGCAAGCATCTGGCACTGCCAGTCTTTACAATGATGCCATTATCCTCTTTGACAATATAGTTGGCACCCACATTTTCTGTGACGATCAGTGGTTTTGACATCATTGCCCCTTCCAGCGCAACCAAAGAACATGATTCATCTCTGGATGCAACAACCACCACATCCATTTCCGCAAAAGTTTTCATTACGTCAGACCCCGTCAGCTCACCAAGATAGGTTACAGAATCCATTTTTTCTGTTTTCTGAAGAATGTTTTGAGCATAATCAGCTTCCGGCGCTATTATTCTCCCCGCAAAGAAAAGTTCCGCTTTCTTCTGATATGGAGGCGGAAGCTGCTGAAAAGCTTGGAGAAGGACATCATACCCTTTTCGGTACTCTATTGTCCCTAGCTGGATAAAACGTACGGTTTGACCTGATCCGGGAGTGACCTTAGTATATTTATCTGCTTCATCTTCAACACAGTTTTTAAATATACTGATTTTATGCTTTGTATACTGTTGTAGGGCTTTCGAAGCGTACTCGCTAACACATACAATATCTCGGCTGTTTTCAAGCCAATCTTGGCGACGCACTTCATTATTTATGAAATATGGCACATTAGTTGCTTCTCGGATATACCATACAGTTGGAACATATCGGCAGGAGACTCTTGCAAATTCGTCAGTAAGAATTGTATTGCAAACTGCAAGATCAAACGTTTTTATTAATGCTATAATTTCCTGATCCCGTAACTTGGTGAACGGAACTATTCTCACAGAAAATCCTTGGGAGCGAAACTCTCTCTCAAACGGTCCCTGTTCCGCGCTCCATATTGCAACATTATATCCAATTTGGCGTGCCACCTTGCACATTCTAAGTGTACTGCGTGGTGTTCCTGAGTAAGACAGTTCGGGTGTCACAAACAGAATCGTCTTATTCGCCATGCTGGAAACCTCCGTGATTATCGAGCGGTTTATTACACTTCATCCTTGTTCTTGTCTTAACAGTATCTGGAATTCTTTTGATAATGGCTTTTCTCAACCTCGCATGATCTGTTAACAAATATAGAATAAAGTTAGCTATTTTTCGATCTTTTTTTTCAAAATGGTAGGACGCCGCCCAATACTCTGAACAAAGATTTTTCCAAAACTCCTGGACTTCAAAGGCACTAAGACCGGAGGCGAATGAATTCTCCGTCTCAAGAGATTCGAACCATTTTCTTTCTTTAACGGTCGGTGAATGCAAAAAAGCTTCCATTGGCAGGCAGGCATCCACTGGTTCCACGGGGAGCCAGAATAGATCTTCGCAAAAAATAGAAACAAATTCTTCCATATAAGAAGCAGCCTGTTCTTGCAGACGTATGAGCAGCTTATTGTTCTCTTCCGCACTATCCATAATCTCCTCACCCGCCGAAGTATACCCAATACAGGAAGGTGCATTTTCTGTCATAAACAATTCTCTTGGTAGCCAGGAGACATAGGGAGAAGAACAATAGAGCCGTTTCAGTTGATTATTGGCCAGCATGCTTCGTTTGAACGCCAGGTCACCATTGACATGCAAACACGTTGCCGTAATTTTTGTTTCCGGGAAAAAGATGTGCAGCGTTATTTCATTTCTCAAGCTGTAGCCTACGTCATAGGTCAGCACATTTCCGGACATGTACGGAGCAAAATACTTGCGAAATCCTGTGACGACATCTTCCATTCTCTTCTGATCGACATAATTATGAAAAAGCAGCTTTAGAAGCCTTGTCATTTCGGTTTCTGAGTTAAACCCTTTTTCCCATGCAATCCCCAGTTGTCTGCTGATCTCTTCTGTCGCTTCCTTTTTCAGAACAGAGGATAACAGATTTGTCAGAGATTTAGGAGAATGCTTTTTATAATTAACATAAGCCCCCGCATACGTTAGTCTTTCCTCACTGGAAAGAATAAGCGGGACCGTAGCTTTACGAGAAATCCGGAGATAAGTTGCTTTATCTTCTCTTCCCTTCAGTTTTTGAATCAGGCGGAAGCCATGATACGGCAGATAACTGTCTCTTGAGAAGAATACGATATTATCGTATTCCCCTTCGCAACTTATTCTTTCGACCCAAAGTGCTTGTGCCATGTTATATAGTCCAAGTGCAAAGTTTCCAAACAGCAATTCGTCCCCTGCATATTCTCCGGACTTGTTGAAATCCCGATAGGGATCATCATAGATCCTGTTTGCTGCAACTGCGACCATACACCTGACGCCAAGCGTATCCAACGCATAACGATTGGGGAAAGGAGCTCGTATTTGTTCATATGCATATTTAAACGCCTTTCCTCCACAAGCCCGCGGGTATCTTCCATTTAACAAATCGATGGTGCGGTAAAACGGAAATGCCTTAATGCCCATTTTCCTCGGAGCTTTAACATCCGATACAAGATTGTCTCCAATATGAATGAGTTGATCTCGTCGTATTCCCAAGGTATCAAGAGCATGTTGATATAGATGGCCTGTACGCTTTGAAAGTTTTGCCTCGCTTGAGACAAAAATGCGCTCAAATTTAGGCAAACCGTTCTTTTTCAGGAGTTCTGCAAGGAAGTCCGCCGGCAAATACATATCGGAGATCGCCACAATTCTTTTTCCCGCGGCCACCGCATACTCTGCCAATTCTTTTGCGCTCTTTCTGACATAGCAGAAGCGTTCTTCCAGCGCAAGTTCTTTCTCCTGTAAAGTGCTTAAAACGTCTTTTGAAAAAAAACCTTCTTCTCCAAGAACATCATATATTTCCTGCAGAGTTACATCTTCTTCTCCCCTTGCAGCTGCACGAATTCGCGCTTTGCTCTCTGCATCTTTTCTGTATTCGGAAAAACGGATTATGTCTTCTGCACATAGCAATCCAGTAGCTTCCCAGTCAAGAAAATCAAAGAGGTCTGTGGGCTTCCAAAATGGGCGGAGCAACAATGTATCAAACACATCGAAACTAATTACCCTTATTCTTTCATCGGCAATCGCATCCCGTATCTTCTCAGTTGAAACTCTCATTGATCCGTTCTCTCCTAATTATTTTAGACAGTAATCATACCAGTAACTGACTATATTTTCCGTGAATTTCTTCTTTCCATTCAATATACCGGCTACATCGGTATACACTCCCAAATACGTCTTTCCGTTCCCGCTTCTCTTCTTCCTCCATCGGTTAATGCTTACAAAAGGGACATCCAATGCCTTCAGGCTTTCGATGCAGTCTTTTTCAGAACAATTGATATTCATTATATTATACCTGTTTCGCTTCCTCCGTGTCAAGCAGAACAGAAATCGTATGGCGGATATGCCGTGGCACAAACACTATTGAACGATTTGGTATCACCTTACGGGGATAATCTGGGCATAGAAAAACTCACGCCTGAAAGAGTGGTTGCTCTTTCAGGCGTGAGAGACAGATTTAGTCTTAACCGGCTGGTTGTTGATCTACATGTGTTTTTTGTTGAGTGGCATCTTCTGAGACCATCGTTGTCCCTGTCGCGGTATCCGTCTACACCTCGTCCTCGATCTCCTCCAGCGCCATAATCGGCTTTACATACTGTTCCATCCGCTGTTACTCCTTTCCGAAGTGATTCGGATAGAAAGTTTTGTTTCTATTGTTTTCCCTGCCGGGATTATCCTCTCTGATTCATACTCTCCCAAGCAACCATGCCCGCTCCCCTTTCCATGTTGCAGCCCAGGCGGTAAAAGGGAAAGGTTTCCATCAGGGTCTTTTCCACGGAAAGAATCTTTGGCATCCGCCCGACATCACGAAAGCCGACGGCCCGTTTTTTGATGATAGGAAAGCGTCCGACGGCTTATTCGTCACCCGGCTTATCCAGATTTCCGCTGTTATCTCTTCAAGTCATATCGGCAAACAGAGCTCTCTTCTGGCCAACAGATAATACGCATAATAGTGAGTATATCGTAGCAGTGGAATCATTCTCCGATAATGGTAAACTCCGTAATAAACGTCCGGTGTTTCAGATTTGCATTTTTTTTCCAGTTTCATGATTGACGTGCGGTGATCCCTGCTGACCGGCAACATACAATAAAGCAGGATACCCTGACAATAGTAATTCATAAGACGATGTGCTATGAATTCCCTGTTCAAACCGTACTCTTTGTGATGTAATGCGTAATCGCCGAGCATCATCCTGAGATTTTCAATTCTCTCGTCCGCGTGCTTTACACTGCTTGTCCTGCTGACACTCTGCTCTTCTCTCCCGATCCTGTACTCGTACACGGAGTAATTCAAAAAAGCTATGCTCCTGATATGTGACATCTGATAATACACAAACAGTTGATCCGTATAAAGCCTGTGCTCAGGAAGCTTCATCATCCGTTGTTTCAATATCTCGGTTCTGACGGTGACCTGCCACATTCCGATCACGCTGGAAAATCTACTGTCCGCAATCTCTTCAGGCTGATATATCCTGTCACAGAATTTAAGCCAGAGTGGGCTTTCCTCTTCTTTTTCATCAGTTCCGTCTGCATATTTTATTCTTCTTGTTATAACCCAATCCGCATCAGTCTGGCGAAGGAACTCAACAAGCTGCCTCAATCCTTTCTGATTGAAGCGATCGTCACCATCAAGCAGTTTGAAGTATTTTCCTTCTGCTTCCTCAATACTTCTGTTCACCGTAGTACCATACCCGCCATTTTCTTTGTTGATCAGGCGGAACGTAAGCGGATATCTCTTTTGATACTCTTCTGCTATTCTTGCTGTTTCATCTGTTGACCCATCGTTTACGACAATTACTTCCAAATCATCAAGCACTTCCGGGATAACACACGACTCTAAGGTCTCTCTCAGAAACGACGCTACATTGTATGCAGCCACTGAAACTGTGAGCATCTTATTTCCCATTATTGTTCTCCATAATACTATGTCCTTCAAAACCCGCACTGTGTGTTGAATACCGGTTTCCGTATCAAATCACCCTGATACATTGCCTTTTATTATACCTGTTCAGCTTCTCCCGTGTCAAGCAGAATAGATGCCGCAGAAAGTATACGCTCATGGTGTCGTATAATGGAGAAACACTGTGCAGAAAAAACTCACGCCTGGAAGAGCTGACGCTCTTTCAGGCGTGAGGGGCGGCTTTAAGCTCTAACCTTGACCTGCCGGGTATGGAGTCTTCTGAGTAGTATCTCCTGAGACCGCAGCAACAGCACCATCAATGGTGTAAAGATCGTCCTCAATTTTCTCCACCGTCATGATCGGCTTAACATATTTTTCCATTGCGTATTCCTCCTTTCTGTGCAGATTTGTGTATCTTGATATTGGTTTCTGTTGTTTTCCCTGCCGGGATTATTTTTACTGATTCATGCCTTTCCAGGCAACCACGGCCGCTTCCCTTTCCATGTTGCAGCCAAGACGGTAAAAGGGAATGCTTTCCATCAGGGTCTTTTCCAGAGAAAGAATCTTTGTCATCAGCCTGACATCACGAAAGCCGACGGCCTGCTTTTTAATGATGGGGAAGGCGTCTGCGGCGCTGATTCTTTCAATGTGGTTTTCCGTGTCTCTCGTCAGGTCGATGATCGCTTTGAGCGGCCCGTGTACGTTGCCGCCGAGGCGGTGCTTCCCCCTCCATGGCGTCCCGTAGACTTCGATCCCGTCCGTGCTGATTTTCAGCATGGGTTTATCGTCGTTGATCATCATTGTCCGCTCGCCGAAGACCTCTCGCCAGAGCCTCGTGTGTGTGCTTTTCCCCGTGCCGGACGGGGCCGTAAAGAGATAAACCTCTCCGTCCATGGAAATCGCGGAGCCGTGCACCAGCAGGACGTCATGGTTCACCAGCTCCCGGCTCAGCTGGCTGTGCACGAGAATATTCTCCTGCATCACGGGAGAGTAGCGGTATTCTTCATATCCTTTGGCAACCAGTTCCTCTGTCCACTCCCGGAACGCTTCAAAGTCTTCTTCTGATGGCCGGACCGTGAAACAAGGCTCCTTTTCACTCAGGAAATCCTCCATATATGTCTTTGTTTCAGGATAACGGCAGCAGATTTCCGCCGGCACTCCCGCGATCTCCACCGTGAACCTGATGTTTGCCTGTTTCATGTTTGCTCCTGTCCGCCTGAGGTCTGGAGCAGGCCTTTCAGGCTCTATTTAACTCATTATATAGGGCGGCCTCTCTTTTGTCAATTCAAAAGATAATGTATAAACAGCTGTATATGCCAGGCGCAAAATATGTTTCCGATTGTATTTAAATTGTAATTATTTTGTTGACATTTTGAATCCCTTGTGGTATGCTCATGGTGTCAGGGTATAAACAGCACGCCAAAAGGAGGAATACACAATGGAAAAATACACGAAGCCGGTTATGGTCCTGGAAGAGATTGAGGACGAGGTATATACAGCTGTTGATTACGCTACTGTTGTTGTCTCCGGAGACATTACTACCGGTAACAACCTGTATCCCCGTAACTAACTGATCACAAGCCATGAATCAGCCCTCACACCCGATCGGGCTTTTGCACCGTTGGGCGTGGGGGAATTCCTTATTATGAAGTCAAACAAGGAGAGAGCCCTATGAAATTGAAACCGGATTATCTGACCCAGGAGATCGACGATGTTCAGTTTCTGGTGCCGGTCGGCGCCGGAAGCTTCAACGGACTGATCCGCAACAATAAGACCGCGGCGTTTATTGTGAACTGCCTCAAGAGGGACACGACGAAAGAGCAGATTGTTGACGCCATGTGCGAGAAATACGATGCACCCAGAGCTGAGATCGCCGCGGATGTGGAGGAGATTCTGGAGACCCTTCGTTCCATCCGCGCTCTGGAGGAATGACCGCGGCTGCGGCCGGACACCGCTTCGGCAATACAAGTCAGGAGGTCGGCAGACACCATGAGAACTGAAGATGCGGTGATTTATCTCTGCTCCTGCGCCATCAACGGAATCGCCCCGGAGAAAGAAAAGGTCGAGCAGATGGACCTCACAGAGGTCTATCGCTTCGGCTCCTTTCACATGCTCGGCGCGATCCTCGCCATGGCGCTGGAATCTGCCGGATACAAGGATCGCAGTTCCATCGCCGCGCTGACCAATTCTTTAAAGAAAAATTCTCTCTTCGATGTGAACCGAAATGCGATCTTTGACCGCTTCGAACAGGAGGGAATCTGGTACATGCCCCTCAAGGGCACGGTACTGAAGGACTTCTATCCGAAATACGGGATGCGCGAGATGAGCGACAACGATATTCTGATCGATCCGGGCAGAGCTGAAGATGTCCGGCGCGTGATGGAAGCCCAGGGCTTTCAGACGCTGTCTTTCGGGATCGGAAATCACGATGTCTACTTCAAAGAGCCGTCTGTCGGCTTTGAGATGCACAAAGAGCTGTTTGAAGCGCTGTTTTTTGACCGTTTCGGCAGCTATTACCGCGATGTGAAGGCGCGCCTGGTAAAAGACGAGGGGAACCGTTTCGGATATCATTTCACCCCGGAGGATTTCTACGTCTACCTGATCGCCCATGCGTACAAGCATTACTCCGGCGGCGGAACCGGTCTGCGTTCTCTTCTTGACACCTATGTCTGCCTGAAGAAACTGCCTCTGGACATGGACTACATCCGGCAGGAGACAGACAAACTCGGCATCCGGGACTTTGAGGAACAGAATCGGTACCTCTCCCTGCATGTGTTTGGCGGCGCCGGGCTCACGCCCGGCGAAAGGGAGCTGCTGGACGAGCTCTGCATCTCCGGGTCCCACGGGACGGTTGCTCACAGGGCGGAGAAGCAGATTGCGGAAAAAGGCCGCCTGGGTTATGTTCTCTCCCGACTGACGCTGCCTCGGGAAGAGATGCGGCGGCACTACCCGGTCCTGAAGAAAGCCCCTGCCCTGCTTCCGCTCTTCTGGGGATACCGCCTGATTCACGGGTTTTTCTTCAAACGTGACAAAGCGCTGTCTCAATTGAAAACGGTTTTGAAAAGCGGCCCAAAGCACAGCCATCATGACAAACAAACCCATTCGTAAAATGAACGGAAGCTCTTCACGCCGTGCACAGCGTCCGCACCGCGTGTCGGCAGCTTCCGTTTCTCCCGTGCTGCCGGAGCAGATCCACACTGCGCTCGAATGGCTTCTTCTGCTCTGTCCCTTTCTCCTCGGCTGCTTCTTCCCCTGGGGATCCGCTCTGGTCAGCCTCATTTTGATTGCACTGCTCCTCCTTCTGCTTCGCAGAGGGCTTCTCTGCGTCACCCGCAGCGCCCCGTTTCTTGCGGCCGTGTCCATTGTCATCTTTCATCTGGGTGGAATGATCTGGGGGACGGACCGCGGCATGGCGCTGATCGGCGCTGTACAGTTTCTCCCGCTGCCGCTCTT